>ENA-ORUW01000106-ORUW01000106.1-human-gut-metagenome-genome-assembly--contig:-NODE-106-length-95188-cov-112.674918_pt1 | contig 95188 bp, 79 predicted proteins | sample MGYA00242088_ERZ509227 | MGnify/ENA primary metagenome ERZ509227 (study PRJEB26280, sample SAMEA2338816) | human gut metagenome | biome: human gut; feature: human-associated habitat; material: faeces... | reverse complement strand
GTACCCGATGTACAGGTTTTTTCTCTCTTGCCATAATAAAAGGCCCTCCTATGATCATTTTGATCTTATCATAGGAGAACCCTTCGATCACATATTTACAGAAAAAGTTTCACACTTCCTGGGTGCCGTGCTATTACTTGGACAGGGAGGACAGCTATGCTATAGTGTTCAGCTAACTCATGATAAACGGTATTGACTTGCAGAACGTACCAGTTTTTATTATGAATTACGACACTCTCTATAACAGATTGAGTGACTTCCAAGCCACAGAATACTCACGTATTTGAAATAAGGAATCTTCCACTTCCTCAGGAAAGATAGGGCATTCAGGAAATCTCCCGGATTCTCAAAATCATTTAAAACTAGATAGCCTTTTGAGAACGGCAGAAATAGTCAAACAATGCGCTTTCCCTCTTACCCTAAAATAAAGGTTCAGAATAGTCCCATCCCCTTACCATCCTAATTCCAGATTCAGCAGAAAACAGATCAACCTCTTGCGCACCCACAACCGATACACCCCTCCCCATTTACCATCTATAACAAATCCTACTAAAAAACTAATATATATCCGGCTTATTACGGTCAATAGCAGGAAGTACAGGATGCTGCACCATAGGGCAATTTCGATATTCCGTAGGCGTCATGCCCATCACTTTCTTAAACTGCCGCATAAAGTGTACATCGTTCTCATACCCGCACTGTTCAGCGATATGGCGAATGGAGAGGGAAGTGGTGCAGAGCAGTTGTTTTGCATATTCGATCCGGGCATGTATGATGTCAGCCATGCATGTAATGCCAAAGTGTTTTTTATACAAATGCTGAAAGTAAGAGGGGCTGAGGCAAATCTGGTGAGATAAATTGGCAATATCCCATTTTAAATAAGGCCGGCTGTATATTTTATTACGGAGAAGAGAGAACTTATCATAATTTTTTTCCTGTACGCCGATGGACTGGTCCATGATCTGCTCTGACAGTTTATTGAAAAAAATGTGCAGATAACAGTTTATAGTATCTTTCTTGTGTTCATTGGAAGAATAATATTCAAGGCTGAGATTATTGATCAAAAGGGAAAAGTATTCAATATCATTTAGATGAACAGGAGATTCCATGGGAATTCCAAGAATTCTCAGGTATTCTTCCTCTTCTTTGGATAGCTCCAGATGCATCCAGTCATTACTGAAAGTCTCATCACAGGCACGGTAATATTGGGATGCATTTTTAGGATACATAAAAAAGATATTTGGCGGAGTATAGACATCCTTTTCGTTAATGGTGAAGATGGCAGGACTTTTGACCAGAAGAACCAGAAAATCACCGGAGCCTAATGGCCGGTTGATATTTAAGTCTGAATCATGTACATGATTATATCCGATAAAAACAAGTTCCATATTACCTCCCCATAAAAAAATATTATTTATCAGTTAATTTGAAGTTTACATCATTACAATTCATTCGTCAAGATTGTAGAATATGATATGTAAACAACGCAGAAACAGCAGAGAATAGTCAAGTTGCACATAAATAAAGCTTTTATACGCCGGAGCTATCCAGGCAAAATCACCGTATAAAAAAAGCTATATAAATCAGTTCTGCGTTCAAAAACAAGAAGATAAGGAGGCACTTTATGAAAAGAAAATTTGTTGCATTAGGGATGAGCGTAATGATGGCAGCAGGCTGCCTGGCCGGATGCGGGGGCAGTACAAACAACCGGGAGAAAGAAGCGGCAGAAAATAAGTCGGGCGGAAAAGTTTTAAATATCTATTGTTTTGATGACAGTTTTAAAACACTGGTTGAAGACTATTACCTTCCAACAGGAAGACTGCCGGAGGATGTGGAATTGAACTGGATCACGGTTCCCAGTGCAGACAATGCTTATCAGAATTCTCTGGATGAAGCATTATTAAAACAGGATGAGGTATCTGCAGACAAAAGAGTAGATATGTTTTTAGTAGAAGCAGATTATGCATTGAAGTATGCGCAATCAGATATGACTCTGGATGTTGAGAAGGATTTGGGGCTGACAGAGGAGCAGATGTCTCAGATGTATGATTATACAAAACAGATCATGACAACAGAGGAGGGAAGTATCAAAGGAGTTACAGCCTTTGCATCGCCGGGTCTGTTTACATACCGCCGTTCTATTGCTAAAGACGTACTTGGAACAGATGACCCGGTACAAGTACAGGAATATCTCACTGACTGGGATAAATTCGATGAGGCAGCAGTGATGGCAAAAGAAAAAGGTTATAAAATGTTGTCAGGCTACAGTGATTCCTACAGAGTTTTCTCAAACAATGTGTCACAGCCATGGGTAGACGGAACAAAGATACAGATAGATAAAAATATTGAAAACTGGATTGAGCAGACCAAGGAATACACAGATAAAGAATACAATAACAAACATGGTATTTGGTCTGACGGATGGACGGCAGATCAGGGATCCTCAGGAAATGTATTTGGATTCTTCCTTCCTACATGGGGCATTAACTTTACTCTTATGGCAAATTCCCTTGATACGGCTGTTGCTGACGGCGGTAAAGAAGAAGTGGGAAACGGTATTTACGGCGATTATGGCGTTTGTCAGGGACCGCAGTCCTGGTATTGGGGAGGTACTTGGTATTGTCCGGCAAAGGGAACCGACAATATTGACGAGATTAAAGACCTGCTGGAATTCTTCTGCTGTGAAAAAGACTCCATGAAGAAGATGGCCACAGATACCTTAGACTTTTCTAACAATAAAGAGGCAATGAAAGAGGTTGCCGACAGTGATTACAGCAGTGCATTTTTAGGGGGACAGAATCCATATGGTGATTTTTGTGAATCAGCGGAAAATATTGATATGAAATATACCTCCATTTATGATCAGGGATTAAACGATGGGATTGGCAAAGCAATGGGCGATTATTTTGACGGAAATGTTGACTATGAAACAGCAATGGAAAATTTCTATAAGATTGCCCAGGAAAAATACCCTGAATTAGAAAAATAAACAGAGCAGTGGGGTGCAGCAGAGAATCTGTGGCATCCCTTACTGATAACAGGAGGTTCTAATGAAAAACACAAAAAGAAAAAAGGTTAGCTATGCAAAATGGGGATATATTTTTCTGCTTCCTTTTTTTGTTGTTTATTTTTTATTTTCTTTTATTCCTCTGGTAAATACCTTTTGGAATAGTTTGTTTGAGAATTATATGTCCGGGTTGAATCAGATTGGCCCCACTTTTGTTGGATTGGAGAACTTTAAAGCTCTTTTAACACCGGATCTTTTGAAATATGCCGGCAATACATTGATCTTGTGGCTTATGGGGTTTGTTCCTCAGATTATAGTTTCATTGTTGTTAGCTGTATGGCTTACAGACAGTGCATTAAAGATCAAGGGAAAAGGTTTTTTTAAAACTGTTATATATATGCCTAATATTATAATGGCAGCAGCATTTTCTATGTTATTTTTTGCACTTTTTTCTGATATAGGACCTATTAATGGGCTTTTGGAAAATATAGGTATTATTCGGGAACCGATCCGGTTTATGAGTGATGTATGGTGGACAAGGGGCCTGATTGCACTTATAGGATTTTTGATGTGGTTCGGAAATACGACCATACTCCTTATGGCCGCTGTTTTAGGTGTGGATACAGCCGTATATGAGGCAGCCAGGCTTGACGGAGCGTCTTCCTGGAAGATATTCACGCAGATTACGGTTCCGCTGATCCGTCCGGTTTTGGCATATGTATTTATTACATCCATGATAGGCGGTATCCAATCCTTTGATGTACCACAGATACTTACAGGGGGTAGTGGAGGACCGAACAGGACAAGTATGACCTTGATCATGTACTTGAATAACCTGCTGTTTAACAAAAACTATGGCTTGGCCGGAGCATTGTCTGTAATCCTATTTATTGCCACTGCAATCCTGAGTATTTTTGTCTTCCAGAAAATGACGGGAGATATTGTAGGTAAAAAGGAGAGATCAAAATGAAAAAGAAGAGCTTGAGTACAGGCGGTGCAAAAATTTTTGTTTATGTATTTCTGATTCTGCTGGCAGTGATTTGTCTGTTTCCTTTTTATATTCTGATTATTAATGCTGCCAGAGCCCATGCAGATATTCAAAAAGGCTTTTCTATGCTGCCGGGCAGTGCGTTTTTATTTAATCTGAAAAATGTTCTTGGAAATGAAAATCTTCCGGTTTTGCTGGGTACGAGAAACAGTTTGTTGATCGCGGGAAGCGGGGCGGTTTTATCCACATATTTTTCTGCATTGACAGCCTATGCTATCCATGCTTATGAATTTCGGTGGAAAAAGCAGATATTTATTTTTATTCTTTTGATCATGATGGTGCCGGGACAGGTCTCTGCACTGGGATTTATCAGATGGGTAGATACACTTCATCTGATGAATAATTTTATCCCTTTGATCGTGCCGTCTATTGCAGCGCCTGCGGTATTCTTTTTTATGAAACAGTATATGGACAGTAATCTTCCCATGGAAATAGTGGAAGCCGCAAGGTCAGACGGATCAGGTGAATTTTATACATTCAATAGGATCATCGTGCCTATCATGAAGCCGGCCATTGCGGTTCAGATGATTTTCTGCTTTGTAGGTAACTGGAATAATTATATGATTCCTTCTTTGATTTTAAAAGAGGATGAAATGAAGACCCTTCCAATCCTGATCGCACAGCTGAGAAGTGCAGATTTCTTAAAGTTTGATATGGGGCAGGTATATATGCTGATTTTCATGGCGATCATTCCGGTCTGTATGGTATATATCGCTTTATCACGTTATATAGTAGGAGGGCTTGCGGTAGGAAGTATCAAAGGATAATTAGGATAGAGCCATAATTGAAAAGCGGAAAGGAAAGACAGGATGAAAATAATAAAGACAGAGGTATCGGTGAGAGATCCTTTTGTGTTGGTTTATGATAAAAAATATTATTTGTATGGGACCAGAGTCGACACCTGTTGGGGGTACGCGGATGGATTTGATGTACAGGTAAGCAATGATTTGATACACTGGAGCGGGAAGAAAGAGGTATTTCATAATGACGGGGGCTTTTGGGCAGATCAAAATTACTGGGCACCGGAAGTTCATGTATATAAACATAAATTTTATATGATGGCCAGCTTTAAAAAAGAAGGGCTGGCCAGGGGGACACAGATTTTAAAGGCAGATTCGCCTATGGGACCCTTTATACCAATCTCTGAGGGGCCTGTGACACCGAAAGATTGGGAATGTTTAGATGGTACTTTATTTTTGAACAGGGATAATGTTCCATATATAGTGTTCTGCCATGAGTGGAAACAAATAGGTAACGGCACCATCTGTGCTATGGAGTTGAGCGAAGACTTGACACATACGGTATCAGATCCCATACTGCTGTTTGATGCGAAAGGGACAGGATGGACGAGGTGTGTCGAGGGACCCGACTGCTATGTGACAGATGGACCGTTTATGTGGTGGATGAAGGATGGAAGTCTGGGCATGTTGTGGTCCAGTCACGGGGATGCCGGATACGGACAGGCTGTGGCAAAAAGTATAAACGGAACTATTGAGGGTCCATGGACCCAGCAGGAAGAGTTGTTGTTTGAAAAAGACGGCGGACACGGTATGCTGTTTGAGACACTAGAGGGGCAAACAATGCTGGCACTTCATGCACCAAATGATACACCCAATGAAAAAGCGGTATTTTTTCCGGTGGAAGAAAAAGCAGGTATGATGGTTTTAAAACAAAGCATGTAGATAGCAGCAGAAGAGTCTAGGGGTGTAAGAAATCGAGCAGTCCGGTCAGTCTCTGCTATCCGGCATTTTACGGGGAACTCAGAGTATTTAGTATGGGATCGTTGTCTTTCCGGAATATTCGTGGAGAAACGCCGGTGCATTTCCGAAACACCCGTGAATAATACCCGGTATCCGTGAACCCGGAGTTAAATGCTGCGTCCGTGATACTATATTCCTCATTCCGCAAATAAGGAATACTTTGTTCCACCCGGTATCTCAGCAAATAATCAAATAAAGACTCATTCATATGCTTCTTAAAAAAACGGCAACACTCACTCTTACAGATATGCACAGAATCCGCAATATCCGTAAGAGTGATCTTCTTATCATAATTCTCATGAATAAATCCCAAAATAGTTTTCAACCGGGCCAACTCCTTAGGATTCAGTGACTCTGTTTCCTGATGAAATGCCCCCTGATGCCGCAGTAAAACAAGCCAAATCTCCGACAACAGCATTTGTACCTCCATCTCATAAAAGTCCGGCCTCTCCAAATCCAGTTCTATAACCTTCCTCATCTTCTTCCGGATATCCCTATGCCACTCCTCGCTCCCATCGAACCAAAGCGCCGAGAACTCATGCCCATTCACTACCAGATCCACATACTTTGTCTGTATCAGACTCTTCTCAAACCCATACACAATCTTAGGGTCAAAGGTTATACTCCAATAATGGCAGTCCTTCCCCTCGATCATATGTCCGCTGTGCAGCGTATTGGCATTGCCAAACATCACATCTCCTTCTTTCAAGTGGAAATCGGCCCCATTCACCTGATAGATCATCTCCCCATCTTTCACCAGCGTCATCTCAATTTCCGAATGCCAATGCCAGGAAAATGTCCCGAACTCATAGTCCGTGATACACTCCTTACTCACCAATACCGGAAACGTATAATCCCCATGCGCCTTTATTTCCCGCTGATTCCTGTTTGTCTGTATCTGCATCCCTATTCCTCCCCGCGAAAACATCAAAATCTCAATATAATCCATATATAATTCAAGATATTCCTAGAAATTCACCTCATATCTACATTATAATACAAGTAAAGTTTGAGTCAAGAAAAACGGGAGGTATTTTACAATGTTTGAAAATGAAAAAGCAGTTGCAACTCTGAAAACAGTTTACGGTGAAGAGAAATTGCAGGTGGAGCAGGAACGTTATGATCATCTGTATCAGGAATTTGTAAAAGCATTCGGCGAAGGTGAAGCGGACTTCTTTACCTCTCCGGGAAGAACAGAAATCCTGGGCAACCATACAGACCACAACCATGGTAAGGTGCTGACCGGAAGTATCGCTATGGATACCATCGCTGCAGCCAGAAAAAATGGGACTTCACTTGTTCACGTTATCAGCGAGAATTACAACCAGAGTATTACTGTTGATTTAGACAACATGGATACAACCTGCAAATGCCAGGGAACCCTTTCTCTCCTGATTGGTATGTTTGAGGGATTTGTGAAAAAAGGATATAAAGTGGAAGGCTTTGACGCATACGTATCCACAGACGTGATTGGTGCAGCAGGCGTAAGTTCATCCGCATCTTTTGAAATGCTTATCTGTGCCATTGTAGATTATTTCAGCAATGACGGTAAAATAGATTATGTAGAGTATGCCAAGATCGGCCAGTACGCAGAGCACGAATACTGGGAAAAACAGTCCGGTCTGCTGGATCAAATGGCTTGTGCAGTGGGCGGCGTGATCACCATTGATTTTAAAGAAGATATGCCGAAAGTAGAGAAATTGGATTTCGGATATGACCAGCTTGGATATGACCTGATCATTGTGAATACAGGAAAAGGCCATGCAGATTTAAGCGCAGAATACTCCTCCGTTCCCATTGAAATGAAAAAAGCAGCACAGGTTATGGGAAAAGAAGTGCTGGCAGATGTAGATGAAAAGGAATTCATGGAGAATCTGAACAAAGTGAGAAAAGAAGCAGGTGACAGAGCCGTTATGCGTGCCCTTCATTTCTTCGCAGAGCAGAACCGTGTGGATGCTGCAGTGAAAGCCATAAAAGAAAAAGATTACGATACCTTCTTACAGTGCATTACCAAATCCGGAAATTCTTCCTGGAAATGGCTGCAGAACTGTTTTGCAACAAAAGACGAGACAGAACAGGCTGTTCCGGTTGCGCTGGCACTGACAGAAATGTTCATCGAAGAGGCGGGAAGAGGATACTGCAGAGTACACGGCGGCGGATTTGCTGGAGTGATCGCAGCAGTGCTTCCAAAAGATATGACAGAAGACTATGTAAAATACATGACACCGTACATGGGCGAAGAGAATATCTATGTAATGCAGATTCGCCAGACCGGTGCCGTACATATGGATTTTTAATAATCTGCAGTTGTAAAGAAAAAATATTGTCGCAAAAAAGAAACGTAAACAGTATTTGCCAAATGATTCTATTAAAAGCAAACAAAAATATAATTAGACCACTTATAAGTATGTGATATTCCATTTCTATGTGTCCCAAATATATGCGGCTAATATGCAGTTAAAATGAATGGGCGCAGGATTGTGCATTAAAAGAAATATGAAGTACAAAAACCAGGAGAGTGCAGACAAAATTGCACTCTCCTATTTTATTCCAGGGGTTCTGTGTCCCAGGTTCCATCTTCCCTTATAGTATACTGCCCGTGTCCTGTTGAAGTTTCCATTTTCTTTTCATGGAGCTGCCGATATGCTCTGGGGCTTGAACCATAGTATTTTTCAAAAGTGCTGCCAAAGTGCTGGCGGCTGTTGTATCCCGCGTGAAATGCAATATCAGTCACAGATAAGGAACTGTTTGTCAATAAAAAGGCAGCCTGTTCCAGACGTTTTCGGTTGACATAATCTGTAATCGTACAGTGCAGATGTCTGTTAAAGAGTGACTGCAGATAGGATTTATTGATTCCGGCATAAGCGGCCAGCTCCGGAATCCGTATATCTTCGGTAAGATGCGCTGCAATATAAGATGTGGCTTTTTTCAGATACACGGTCCCTGTAGCCCTGGTATTTTCCAGCAGACAATAAGAGAGTTCCAGCATTGTGCGGAAAAACAGCAGGCGGATCAGATAATCGGCATCAGGCGCCGTGTATTTTCGTGACATATGCACATCTTTGGAATAAGGGATCTTCTGCTCCAACTGTGAGATAAGATCTTTCAGGGAATATCCCAGATTCCCGGTATCATTGGAAACCCAGATAGCTTTTTTGGAACGGCAAAAACGGTCAAAGGATTCGCTTTCCCGTCTTGGTTCCAAAAGGTCCAGAGTGGTCTTTTCCTTCTGACAGCAGAATTCCAGGTTCAGCAGGGAACAGGGCGAACCCTTGGGAACCCATAACCGATGCGGGACTTCGCTGTCCAGAAAAATAAACTGCCGTTCTTCCAGACGATGTTCTTCATGGTTTACATAAATATGACAATTTCCTTTCGTGACATACATAATTTCACAACTGGCGTGGGCATGAGTATGCATATCATACTCTGTCAGGGAAAGGGCATAAAAAGCGGTTATGGAGATGTAATGATGTGAGGGGTTGAAAATGCTCATATGTCTACTCCTTTAAAGGGAAACTTTCCAGTATAGAGAAATAGAAGCTATTCGTGCTATTAGGAACTGGCATGTTGTTTCATTCGATACTGCATAGGAGAAATTCCTTCCTGACTTTTAAAGACCTTTATAAAATAAGAAACGCTCTCAAACCCAGTCTGATTACTGATGACCGAAATGTTCCAGTCAGTAGTGAGTAGAAGTTTCCTGGCCCGTTCCAGGCGCACAATCTTTATATATTGTGTACAGGAAAGTCCTGTATGTTTGGAAAAGTATCTGGTAAAATAATATTTACTGTACCCGCTTATCTGTGCAAGCATGTCAAGCGAGATCTTTTCTTTGTAATGAGATTGAATATAAGTAATGACACTTTTTATAGGTGCGCTGTCTTGTGAAGCCTGATGAATGGATTCATGTTCATAGCGATGATATACAAGCAATCCATAAAGGGCGGTCACATAGCCTTGCAGCAGAAGTTCTTTTTGTGGTTTTCCAACCTGATTTGATTGGAAAATGAAATTCATCAACGTAGTCATTTCTTTATGTCCCGGCATTCCATTATGTATTACAGACTCGTATTCCCGATTGGAAGGAATGCATTCCAAAGTAAAAATTACAGTTTGGCTGCTCATTCGCTGTGGGCTGCCTTTTACTGAATGCAGAACAGAGGGAGGAATGATAATAATATCCTGCTCACTTACGGGAATATCCCGAAAATCAATGGTAACCGTTCCCCTGCCTTTCAAAATGTGTATAATTTCCAATCGCTCATGCCAATGAGGTGTGACCAGACTATGCTTATCATCCAGAGTGTTTTTAAAAAGATTCAGGGAAAGTCCTGAAAAGGAAGCTGAAAATTTTTCGTGTATTGCTGCATACATAAAAACTCCTTTCACATCACTGTCGGTATCAATTAGAAGAAGAACGAGGACCTTTCAAAGAATAACAATATTTTTACATTTATGGGCAATATAGTCTGAGTAATAGCCTTTACAGAATATTATAATTATATTTATAGAAAAAAACAACCTATAAAAATAAGAGAAAATGTGAGGGTGAAAAATGAACAGCTATGAGCGTGTGATGAATCGATTTGAAGGAAAACCTGTGGATAGACTGCCGAATTTCAGTTTGATCATGATGCTGGGCGCTAAACAGGTTGGGGTGACATTCGGTGAGTATGTGAGTAATTACCGTCATCTGGTGGATGCGGCATTTCTGTTTCACGAAAAATTTGGTTTAGATATGGTATGCGCAATTTCAGATCCCATGAGGGAGGCTGCTGGATTAGGCGCTAATGTGGTTATTTCAGATGATTGTGTACCAAACTCACCTGTGAAACGGATTCAGAAACTTTCGGATATTGATACACTGAAAGTAGTGGATCCATCATCAAGCTGGCGTATGAATGACCGCCTGGAAGCGGTAAGTTTGATGAAAAAAAGAGGAGGGCATGATGTGCCGGTTGTCGGATGGGTGGAAGGTGCCTTAGCTGAGAGCTGTGATTTAATGAATATGCAGGAGGTTTTTATGAACCTATTGGACGAACCGGATATTATGAAACAAATGATGGATATTTGTATGGAACAGAATTTGTTATTTGCTGAGGCGCAGGTAAAAGCAGGGGCGGATATTATTGGGCTTGGAGATGCAGCGTCTTCTCTTATTGGCCACCCTCTTTATGAAGAGTTTGCACTGCCGTATCAGCAGAAAATGATAAGTGCCATTCATAAAATGGGGGCGAGAGTAAAACTACATATTTGTGGAAATGTAAATACCGTTTTGGATTTGATTGCACAGACAGGGGCAGATATGGTAGATTTAGATTATATGGTGGATATTGAAAAAGCAGCGGAAATTTTACCGGATACCTGTTGTATCTGCGGAAATTTTAATCCTGTAACGGTTATGTTTCAGGGAAGCCCTGAGTTAATTAGAAAGGAAGTCGGAAGGTGTAAAAAAATCAGTCATAAAAACCGTAACTTTATTGCACCAGGATGTGAGATTCCAAGAGATACACCTATTGAAAATATAATTGCACTTCGAGATGCGATTGCAGAAGATGAATAACAGAAGGGTAATATAAATAACAGAAAATGCGTCGGGCGTATTTTCTGTTATTTGACAAAGGGGAGAGATACATTTTGAAGAAGATATACAAAGTTTACTGGGGTAATCTGTCACTTAAAATGCAAATGATAATTTGTATTTTGTTTGTTTCTATTGGAGCACTTATAACAAGTACAATATTGTATTACAAATTTGTCAGAGAATATGTGGAGGAAAAAAATGAGAGGTATACTTATGATGTAACGAAACAATTATCCAGAACATTAGAAGAATTTTTGTCTCAGATTGATGTGATGACGAAGGAAATCGCATACGGGAATCAGATACAGTCTGTTCTGCACGGTGAGAGCGGGGCCTCCGCTGAAGAGATTTACAGTTATTTGCTAGGAATGGTGCGCATGGTGGGTGGAGTAGACTCTGCTACGGTATTTGATATGGAAGGCAAGGGATATTACGGATATAAATATGGGAAAATCAATCTTTTTTATAATATGACAGAACAACCCTGGTTTTCGGAACTGGAAAAAGGAGAGAGAAGTTTCTGTTATATGCCGGATCAGGAACAGAATTTAATTCTCAATGATGAACAGTATCTGCATTATATTAGGGTTATACGAAGTGTAAAATCATTAAAGCCCATAGGGGTCCTGGTATGCCAGGTAGATATGAAAAAGTTGGAAAGCCTTTTAAATGATTTGAATATGGATTTTGGAATTGTAGATAAGACCGGAAATGTGCTTGTGAAAAATTCCCGGTATGATTCTTCAGTATATCAAATGCTGGCAGAAAAATACGGAGAGGGTGAAGATATTGAATATTTTCATCAGGACAGGGAAAAGAGTTATTATGTAACGATCATGAGGATGGAGAGAAACGGATGGAATGTGATCAGTACCATAGATGAAGAAGAGATGTTAAGTGGTATATCTGTTCTGTATAAGAACAGCTTACTGGTAATGGTACTTATAATCATTGCTATCGTCGGACTGTCTTGTTTTTTCTTGCAGTCTATTTTGCAGTCGTTTCAAAGTTTATTGTCCGGAGCAGAAGAAATTGATAAGGGTAATTTTGATTATCACATAACGGCAAACACAAATAAAGAAGTACAGATTTTGGCAGAAAGATTTCACAGGATGTCCATGCATTTAAAAGAATCTTTCCAGAGTATACAGGAACAAGAAAAACAGAAGAGAAGATTGGAAATGGAGGCTCTCAGTTATCAGATCACTCCTCATTTTTTATATAATACATTATCTAGTGTAAAATATATGGCGATCATACAGAAAGTATCAGGTATCGAAACTATTATAGACTCTTTAGTGTTTATGCTGCAAAAGACATTTCGTAAAACATCAGAATATATTACCTTACGGGAAGAACTGGAACTAGTTAAGGCGTATTTAAAAATTATGAATATCAGATATATGAATCAACTGGAAGTAAGTATTAATGTAGACGAAAAACTGCTTTCGTGTATTTGTATTCATCTTATGATACAACCTATTATAGAAAATGCAGTATTCTATAGTTCGGATGAGGCTGGAAGTAAGAGAAAAATCAAGCTTTCTATACATCAGGAGGGGGAAAATATAGGCATTGAAGTGTGGAATGACGGGAAAGCTATGGATAAAGAAAAATTGAGGATATTATTAGATGATACAGTGCCGGTTAAAAGTATAGGATTGCGAAACATTAATCATAGAATACAACTATACTTTGGGAAGGAATATGGGGTGGCTTTAACATCAGAGGAAGGGCAGGGAACAAAAACGATAGTCAGGATTCCATATTGGACGGAGGAAGAACATGATTACGGTATTGATTGCAGATGATGAACCTATGCTCAGAATGGCATTAAAGAGTATTGTACCGTGGGAGAAGCTGGGGTGCCGGATAATTGGTGAAGCGGCAAATGGGAAGGCGGCCTGCTCTTTTATAGATAATACAGTGCCGGATATTTTAATAACTGATATCAAGATGCCGGAAATGAACGGTATAGATCTGATACGGAATATACGGAAAAAGGAATATAAGACCCAGGTTCTGGTATTGAGTGGATTTGACGATTTTGAATATGTACGGGAAGCATTAATGCTGGGGGCTGCAGATTATATCCTTAAACCCTATATTTCCGAGCAAAAGCTGAGGGAGACATTGGAGAAAGTCATAAGCTGTGTGATGAAAAATAAAATGGAACGGGATAACAAGGATTCTGATAAAAAGACTGAGCAGGAACTGCTGGAAAGATATTTGTTATATGAAAGAGAAGAACCGCAGTATAAGGTACCAGAGATTGGGATGTTAAGAGAGAAATATTACTTTATATGTATTCGCCTCTGTTATAACCGGCTTTTAAAACAGACTTTAAGAGAAAAGAAAGAAACGCTTTCCAATGCAGTGACAGAAATAATGTATTATTATTATGGAAAAAAAGGATTGATTTGCCAGACGGATTTCAGAGAGTGGATCATATTACTGCCACAGGAAAATTTTGTGGAAAGTGAGATGAAAGAGATGCTTGATAATGTGCCATTATATACAGGTGTAAGTGCCATTGCAGGAGTAAGCAGTTTGGGTGACCGGACCTTTGATACTAAGGACAAAATAAAAGAATGCAGGGAAGCTGTTGAGTATGGTTTCTATAGTAAAAACGTTATATATTACTATTCTGAAAAGTATTTAATACCTCTGACGAAAGAGTTTTGGAGAACAGAAATTCCTCAGGAAATTTTGCGTTTTGTGCAGACAGAGAACTGGCAGGAAATAAAAAAATATGAGCTGCCATTTCTGAAACAGGGAGCTGGGAATTATCATCCTAAAAAGTTAAAAGTATTTGTGTTGGAGTATCTGCTTTTTGTTCAAAGCCACCTTGCAGGGGTTATAAAAAAAGGAGAAAAATGGTTTAGTACAGAAGAGGTAGAAAGTCATTTGGAGAAAATTGATACTTGGGAGGAAATGTATGATTTTGTGCATCAATCGGTTTCCAATCTTTGCGATTATGTATCGAATCAGTTGCGTCAGCAGTATTCATTACCGGTAATTAGGGCAATCCAATATATAGACGAACATTATTCTGAAAACATTTCTATGGGAAATATGGCAGCTGAAATTGGAATGAATCCAACCTACTTGAGCAGGCTGTTTATGAGAGAAAAAGAGATCACCTGCACTGAATATTTGAACTCTGTACGAATTGACCATGCTAAAGAGTTATTAAAGAACAAGCACATATCTGTTGAGGAAGTTGCGGGGCAAGTAGGATATATGAATTCTAAGTATTTTTTCAGGGTTTTTAAGAAAACTATGGGTATATCACCATTAAAATATAGACAAAGATTATTAGACTTAAAGTAAAAAAAGTATACTTTTGTGCTGCTGTCCTTAGGCGACAGAATCCTTCGGCATAAAAGTATACTTTTTTATAGGTTTTATAGGTTTTGATTTCAAGAGATTTTACTATAATTGTAACTATACAAAGGACAAATGGTACCTTGTTCCGAAAAAACAATTTGTATTTGGAGGTTATTTATGAAAATGAGAAAGTTGATTTGTATGGGGCTGATTTTGGCTATGTCACTCTCTGTTTTGAATGGATGTGGCAGTGAGCCGGAAAAAATGGAAAAAACAGAGGAAAAGGAAGAAAGTAGTAAAAGTGATGGAAAGATCAATCTGGAATTTTGGGATATGACTTGGGGACCGGCTGAGTATATCAGTACAGCGGAGGGGTTAGTTCAGAAATTTAATGATTCTCAGGATGAGATAGAGGTAACCTATCAGTCTATACCGTGGGATAATTTTTACCAGACCTTTACAACTGCCATTGCATCTGAATCTGCGCCCGATGTTTCTACCGGCTCAGGATATCAGCAGCATCAGTTTGCCGTGATGGATGAAATCCTGTCGCTGGATTCAATTATTGAAGAATGGGAAACAGAAGGAAAAACGGATGATTTGCTTGAGGGATCTATAGAACAGTTCCAGTGGGATGGAAAGCAAATTGGAATCCCTTTTAACTGTGATCCGAGAGCGATTTTCTACCGCAAAGATGTTTTTGAGGAAAAAGGAATTAAAATTCCGGAAACATGGGAAGAACTGGTTCAGGCAGCAATAGATGCTACATCTGAAGATATGTATGGCTTTACTACCGGTGGTGCAGATACTCTTGGTTATTGGGCAATGGCAAACTTCATTTTCGGACAGGGTGGAAGGATTTTTAATGAGAGTAAAGAACCCACGTTCAATTGCCAGGAAAATGTCAAGGCAATCCGTGATATTCAGACTATGGTGGATAATGGAGTATTTCCAGCAGGTAATGCCAGCTATACAGTTGAGGATGCACAGAAGTTATTCTTGCAGGGAAAAGCAGCAATGATTTATGCAGGTGCTGATTTTGGACCCATAATCGAGAATCAGACAGAAACAGAGTTCATTGATGATATAGGGGTTCTGCCTATGATTTCAGCGGAAAACGGTGAGTGTTATGCTCCCGGCGGGATGAATGCTATTATGGGGTACAGTCAGAGCGAGCATCCTGAGGAGTGTAAGACCTTTATTAAGTGGTGGAGTGAAAATTCGGCAGACTTGTGGACAGATGGACATATGGGGGCGTTTTCTGTCCGTAAGAGTATTTTAAATATTGACTATTTCCAGAATGATAAATATAAAAAGCTGCTGGCAGATGAGATAATGCCGTATTTTATCACAACGAATCAACCTATTCCGCACGCATTCCCGGAGATGGCAAGCGTGGAGGGCGAGCTGTTATTAAGAGATGCCTTCCAAATGGCTCTGAGTAAAAGTGGTTCACCGGAAGAAATTGCAGATCAAATTAATGATAAATTAGCAGTGATCATGCAGGCGGCCTCTGAGGAGTAGGAAAGGTAAGATAAGGATGAAAAAACAAAGATGGGCAGTCGTTATGTTCGTATTGCCGGTTACGGTTCTGCTGTTGGGGATTTGTATCTATCCGTTTTGTAGCGGTGTGGGAATGGGGTTTACTAATTATAATTTGTTAAGGCCAGGGAAAGAAAGATTTGTTGGATTTGAAAATATCACGAAGATTCTGACTACAGATACTGAATTTTGGCATGCTTTGGGGTTTTCCGTCTTTTATGCATTGATGACCGTATTATTGAGCTACATCTTTGGGCTGGTATGTGCTCTTCTTATGAATAAACCAATAAAAGGAAAAAATATTTTCCGTGCATTGCTGTTGCTGCCGTGGGTGGTGCCTACGGTAGTGGCGGCGAATACCTGGATATGGATTTTAAATGCGGAAACAGGACTGATCAATAACTTTTTACAATCTTTGCATTTGATTAAAGAGCCAATTTTATTTCTCTCGGATACTACTATTGTAAAGATAACGGCAATGGTTATTGGTGCATGGAAGAATTTTCCGTTTATGATGCTGGTGATCCTAGCCGGACTGCAGTCCATTCCAAGTGAGGTTTATGAATCTGCATATGTGGATGGGGCAAATAAATGGAAGACATTTTTCCATATTACATTCCCACTGTTAAAATCTGTTACTATGATTTCTACGGTGCTCATGGTGATCTGGACATTTAACAATTTTGACCTGATCTATTTACTGACAAAAGGAGGACCGGTTGATGCAACAATGACGATTTCTATTTATGCGTACAATACGGCGTTCTTTAGAAATGATATGGGATATGCATCGGCAATATCAGTTGTTATGATGGGATGCATGATGATTATGTGCGGTATTTATATGAAACTGCTGAAAAGGGAGTGAGACGGTAACCTATGAAAGATAAAATAAAGACAAGTGGTACATATTTTCTTTTAATATTACTGGTAGTGGTCGTAGATCTCCCTATTATCAATATGCTGGGGGTATCGCTTAAAAGCGCGGCAGAGATTATGACAAATAATAGCCTGTTTTCAAAGAGGCCCACATTGGAAAATTATATAGGTGTATTTGAAAAGTCAAACATACTTTTATATTTTAAGAACAGCTTTGTGACGGCTGCAGCTGTGACGATATTGACCGCTATTGTAGCAGCATTAGCAGGATATGCCATATCCAGGTATCGGAAAAAGTATAAGATGCTGGACCGGTATAGTAATGTTCTGCTTGTTATGCAGATGTTTCCCACGATTTTAATGTTAATTCCTTTATTTGTTATTTTTAAAACTATAGGGTTATCCAACAGTAAGTGGTCGATCATTTTGCTGTATATGACATTTTCACTTCCATTTTGCACATGGATGATGAGCGGATTTTTTGATGGTATACCTATTGAGCTGGATGAGGCGGGAAGAGTAGACGGATGCAGTGTATTCCAGACATTTAGAAAACTGATTCTTCCTGTATCCGGTCCAGGTTTAGCATCTGTCAGTATCTTTACATTTATTTATTGTTGGAATGAATATATGCTGGCCAGTGTATTTTTAAAGAGCGAGCAATTAAAGACATTACCTGTAGGAATACAGATATTTACACAGCAGTTCAGCAAGGAGTGGGGACTTTTGATGGCTGCATCTGTAATAACGGTTATTCCCGTAACGCTTTTTTTAATATTTATGCAAAAATATCTGGTGGCCGGAATGACCGCCGGAGCTGTGAAAGGATAAGAGAGATATGCTGAAAACCGATGGAACAAAGATATTGGAAAATGGAAAAGAGCTTAAGCTGAGAGGTTACTGTCTGGGAAACTGGATGATGATGGAAAACTTTATGATGGGCTTTCCTGGTACGGAGCAGCAATTCCGAAAACATCTGAAAGAGTATGCAGGGGAAGAAAAAGGCAGTTTCTTTATAGATAGGCTTATGGAGTATTATTTTGAGGAAGAGGATATAAAATACTTAAAAAGTCTGGGAGTTAATGTTATTCGTCTTCCGTTTAATTACAGGCATTTCGAGGAGGATGAGCAGCCGTTTGTCTATAAAAAAGAAGGTTTTCATTATATAGATAAGGCGGTGCGACTTTGTAAGAAATATGGTATTTATCTTATCTTAGATTTACATGGGGCGCAGGGATATCAAGGTCCGGATTGGCATTGCGATAATTATGAACGGGAAGTACATTTATATGAAGATGAAGTTTGCCAAAAACGAGTCGTACAGCTTTGGAGATATATCGCAGAGTATTATAAGGATGAGGAAACCATCGCGGCATATGACTTGCTTAATGAGCCTGTAGCAAGAGGAGAAAAAAGTACGGCTGTGCTGGATCGTCTTTATTATGATATTGTACAGTCCATACGGGAGGTTGATCCGCTGCATATGGTGGTGATCCGCGGTAACTATTGGGGACAGGAATTTGAGGGATTCCGTAAACCATTTGATGATAATATGATGTACGCCTGCCATTATTATACGGAGGCAGGATTACAACAGACCTTTTATCCTAAGAAGGAGGGGGGAACACCGGCAAATAGGGAGACTGTAAAAGCCGGATTACAGGTGCGTGATCATTTTATCAGGGAAAATAATGTTCCTTGCTGGGTAAGTGAATTCGGCCTTCTGGAGGATAATCCCGTTTATCATGAAAGTAAGTTAGAAACCCTGAAAGATCAATTAAGTCTTTTTAACGAAGCAGGGCATAACTGGACCATGTGGAGTTACAAAGATGTTGGCAATATGGGTTTAGTGCGCCCGCGGAAAGACACACCATGGGCGATGCTGACAAAAGAGATCATACGTCTTAAAAAGAAATATTATTGTGATTATAATACTATTATCTCCGAGCGATGGATGTTGTCTTCGCTTATCAAACAGTATGTAGGCGATGATCTGGGAGAGTATTATGAGGAAGCCCGTGATCAGTGGGAAAATGAACTTGCAAAGATATTTAATAATGTTTTGGCGAAAATATTTGCTCAAAAGTTGGCTTCTTTTAGTGAACAGGAATTGGACGAACTGGCGGCGTCTTATAAGTTTGAAAATTGTGATATTATGAAGGAATGGGCGGAATTGATTCGTTCTGCTCTGCAGACAGAGGAAACTGGACTGTAAGATCAATCATACTGCGGTTCTGAAAATATATGCGGCAATATCTTGCATTTTTAAATTCAAACAACAATACTTTCCACATCCCGTAAACTCACCGTTTATAATAAACATCATAAAAACCAAGAGATGCAATAGAAATTACATTTGCGGATTTCCTATTGCCATAAATACGGGAGGTTACATTATGAGTTTTAAAATAGCATTTATCGGAGCGGGAAGCCTTGTATTCGCAAGGACATTATTTACAGATATCATGTCAGTGCCCGAACTTCGCGATGTGGAGATTGCATTCACAGATATCAATGGGGAGAACCTGGAAAGAACAAGAGCCTTATGCCAGAGAGACCTGGATGCCAACGGGATTCCGGTGAAGATCGAGGCAACGACAGACAGAAGAGAGGCATTCAGAAATGCCCGTTATATCATTAACTGTGTGCGTGTTGGAGGGCTTGAGGGATTTGAGACAGATATTGAAATCCCGCTGAAATATGGCGTTGACCAGTGTGTAGGTGATACTCTGTGCACAGGCGGTATCATGTATGGTCAGAGGGTGATTGCTGCCATGCTTGATTTCTGCAAGGATATCCGAGAGGTGGCTGAGGAGGGAGCTATTATGCTCAACTACTCCAACCCCAACGCAATGGCTACCTGGGCCTGCAACAAATACGGTGGTGTGAAGACCATCGGTCTTTGCCACGGTGAAATACACGGGGAGCTGCAGATTGCGGAAGTTCTGGGTATTCCCAGAGAAGAACTGGATATTATCTGTGCAGGTATCAACCATCAGACATGGTATATTTCCGTAAAACATCACGGAGAGGATATGCTACAGAAAATCCTGCCGGGTTTTGAAGCGCATGAGAAGTTCAGCGAAGAGGAAAAAGTGCGTATTGACATGCTGAAACGCTTTGGATACTACTCCACAGAATCCAACGGACATCTCTCCGAGTATGTTTCCTGGTACCGCAAACGTCCGGATGAAATCAAGGATTGGATCAATCTGGATAACTGGATCAATGGAGAGACAGGAGGATATCTGCGTGTGACCAGGGAGGAAAGAAACTGGTTTGATACAGATTATCCTAAGATTCTGGCGGAAGAACCTAAAAAGCTGGATGGTTCCGAGAGAGGAAAAGAACACTGCTCTTACATAATCGAGTCTCTTGAGACAGGAAAGAAATACAGAGGCCATTTCAATATGATGAATGAAGGCTGTATCACAAATCTTCCATATGAAAGTGTTGTGGAGGTTCCCTGTTATGTCGATGGAAACGGTATCAGTGTTCCAAAAGTAGGCGACCTTCCTCTGGGTTGTGCCGCTGTATGCTCACAGTCCATCTGGGTGCAGAAGCTTGCAGTGGAAGCGGCTGTACACGGCGATGCCAAACTACTGAAACAGGCTGCCTTAATGGATCCCCTCACAGGGGCTGTCTGCAATCCGCCGGAAGTATGGCAGATGATTGATGAGATGCTGGTTGCTCAGGAACAGTGGCTGCCACAGTATACAGAAGCCATTGCACAGGCAAAAGAGAACCTGGCGAAAGGTGATTTGATTCCTACAAAAGAAGGATACAAAGGCGCAGTCAGACTTCAGGAAAAATCCGTTGAGGAAGTTGCGGCAGAGCATGAGAAGAGAAAGATCACTGTATAATTAAACTAATACGGCTGATCGGCAGCTATTATTAATATAAAAAGCATTGAACCACCGTTAGTTCGGTATGTTCAATGCTTTTTATGTTTAAGTCAGTTGAGTCACATTATACAATGTTTGATGTCTTCTTCGCCGCCCCGCTCTTTTCCACTAACTGTTCTAATGACTGGAAGGTATATCCCATCTCCTCCCATTTTGTCAGCAGTTCATCCAGTATCTGTGCATTGGTGCTGGAAGTGCTGTGTAAGAGTACAACAGCGCCGGGATGAATACGGCCGATGAGTTTGCTGAAGGCCTCTTCCTTGGTGGGCTGCTTATCCTGGTACCAGTCCACATAGGCCAGGCTCCAGAAGAAGGTTTTATATCCCAGTTCTTGTGCCATTTTCAGGTTGCTTTCGCTGTATTTTCCCTGAGGCGGACGGTAGAATTTGGTCATAGGTTTGCCGGTGGTCTCAGTATAGAGATCTTCCAGTTCCTGAAGCTCCTTGGAGAAGGATTCCATTGTTGATATCTTCGACATATCCGGGTGGTGGTAAGAGTGGTTGCCCACGATGTGTCCCTCTTTGACCATTCGCTTCACCAGATCAGGGCTGGTGGAGACAAAGTTGCCTACCACAAAGAATGTGGCGGGAGCGTTATGTTTTTTCAGGGCATCCAGGATTGTGGCCGTGTTTCCGTTTTCATAGCCGCAGTCAAAGGTGAGATAAATGACTTTTTCCTCTGTGTTTTCTGCATAATAAGCATCGTACTGTTTTAGTTCATCAAAGGTGGCATTTGCAACCGGCGGTTTGCCTTCCTCCTGAAAACTGAGGCCCCAGTTACCGTCAGCGGAGGCAGAGGCTGATTCTGTCTGACCGCCGTTTACTGCCTCGGCTATGAAACAGCCGGCAAAGTAGGCGGCGGCGAAGAGCAGGGCAATTGCAAGAAATTTCTTGATAGGAATGTTATGTATCATAATAAGTCCTGGAAAGGTTGTTTATTCTATCTTATTTAATCTGTCGGGGAATTATGCTTTCTATTATTGAAGGCTGTGCGCTGCCGTGATAGAATAAAATGTCAGATAGAAAGAAAAATGAAGGTTGATCAGAAAAATCATAGTTAATCACAAAAAGCTGAGGCAAAGCGTAACTTATCAAGGCATAAGGAGACCAGCTATGAAAAGTCAAGTATAAATTAACAAAAAATTACTTTTATTATTCTGACCAGAAGAAGGCTAACCTTAATAGAGCTCCACAAGGGTGCTTTTCAAAATATATGTTAATGGTCAGTTATTAATCTAGTTTAAATTCAACGTTGTCAGTAAGCATCTTATAGATGATGCGAACCAGTTTTCCGGCACAGTGGCCCAGGGCATTGTAATGGGACTTACCTTCAGAAATCTTTTGATCATAGTACGCTTTAAAGGTTTTATTGTTTCTGACAACGTTATGTGCTGCATTGATTAAAGCATATCTTAGAGGGCGAGAGCCTCTCTTAGACATCTTTGTATGACTGGCATTAAAGTTACCTGATTGATAAACCGTAGGATCGAGACCAGAGAATGCAAGCACTTTTGAAGGGTTAGAGAAGCGAGAGATATCGCCAATCTCACCTAGTATCATTCCTCCATTGATAAATCCAATGCCTGGAATGGTCATAATGACAGAGTCCAAGGAAGTAACAACAGCTTCCATATCGGATTCAACCTTATTAACCTGGCTATCCAGTAACTCAACTAAATCGATGGTCTGGGTTATCTGAGTAGATATAGAGCTGTCGCTGGAACCGACAGACCTCTGTGCCAGAATCCTTAATTCAGTTGCAGTACTCTTCTTAAAATGTCCGTGGGAGGTAGTTTCAAGAAGATGCGACAGATGGGTCAAGTGCATAGAAATAATAGCATCTGTTGTTGGAGCTTCTTTTAGAACCGCATACACAGACTTCTGATGTATGCCAGATTTAAAGAAATACTGGAGTTCAGGGAAAGCCTGATCCACGTAGGATGTAAGTTGAATCTTCGCTTGAGTACGTTTCTTAATGAGTTTCATTCTGAAACGTCCCAGTTGTTTTAGATGCATGATAGAGATATCCTGCATAGTGAAGAGACGGTGAGGATTCAATATCAAAGTTTTAGCAATAATAAAAGTATCAACCTTATCAGTTTTAGTCTTACGAATGTTGTTTTTACGCATTGAAGAAGTCTGAATAGGGTTTATGACACAGACCTTGTAGTTGTTTATGACAAGGAATTCAACAAGGTTGCTGCCATAATGGGCCATTGATTCAAGACCTATGATGATGTCATCAGAATTGAATGATTCAAGTTTCTGAGTGAGAAGATGGAAGCCATCATAGTCATTTGTAAATTTGAACGGTTGAAGCATTATTTCACCATCTGAAGATAAGGCAGAGGCAAAATGGTTGAGTTTGGCAATATCAATGCCTACATAAATCATAAAAGCTCCTTTCTGAGTGTTGACACTGTGACAATACCACAGGTGTTTACCCTCATAGACTTGATTGAAATAAGTGCTCTGGCGGGAATAACCCATTGGCACATCCAGCTTATAAATGATTCAGATAAAACCGTGGCAATACACTCCTTAAAGTAGTTGGGCTACACGAAAAAATCTAAAGTCCACAGCATCTGAATGTATTATAAGTCACAAATAAAAAGAAAGGAAAGTATGTGTTTAGCTTCTATAAACATCATACAAGAGAAAATGGACAGTAAATTGATATTTTTTGATATAGACGGAACTCTGGCTCTGGAGCCGTCCGGGATAATACCTGACAGCACCAGGGCTGCCATCGCCGGGGCAAAAGAAAACGGGCATCAGGTGTTTGTCAACACAGGAAGGACGTTTTACAGCATCAGTGAGGGTATCCGCGCCATGGATTTTGACGGATATGTGTGTGGATGCGGCACCCACATTTATTACAGGGGAAAAAAGCTCTTGGAATCCGCGGTTCCCCATTCTATGTGTGTGAACGTGGCAAATATGCTGAGAAATGCCAGAATCCCTGTGTTTTATGAGGCTGATAAAGCGATTTATTTTGATTTCAGTTATCCTAATCCATGGCTGCAGGAGGCAATGGAGATATTTGCCACGAAGGGGAGAAATATTGAGGAACTGTTTTGTGATGAAAGCGAGACATATGACAAATGTCTTATTTTTCTACCTGATACAGAAGAGGCAGGGGAAATAAAGACATTCCTGGATGCACACTTTTACTGCATTCCCCGTGGCGGCAATGTATGGGAAGTGACACAGAGGGGCTATACAAAGGCAACAGGTATCCGGTTTATGTGTAGTTATCTGAATGCGGATATGGATAATTGCTTTGCTGTTGGCGACAGTGAGAATGACCTGGATATGCTGAGGGCAGTAAAGAACAGCATTGCCATGGGAAATGCCAAAGATGAGGTTATGGCCTGCTGCAGTTATGTGACAAAAGGAATTGATGAAGATGGTATTTATTATGCGCTGAAACATTTTGGAATAATTAAATAGGAAGAAATCTGATCCTGCATGTTTTTTTAAGATTTTGAAGATAAGGAACGATTACAATAGTGCAAAAAATAACTGTCCGGTATGAAAATGCCGGGCAGTTATTTTTTTGCATATTTTTTTCAAGCAGCACATTAGCTTGACGATTATTTTGGTATTAAATGCAAAAAGTATTTAATTTAGGAAAAGTATCTGATGATTGAATAATCATATTTATCAGAAAACTCAATCAATAACAAATTTATTTGCAGTTTTACAGGTTTTAGAAAAGAAAATATTGGGGATGAGAGGAAAAAACAGGTATAAAACATGTAAATATGCAAAGATAATTTCAAAATATGTAAAACTGCAAAGAACAGGAAAAGGAGTGGTAAGTACATTTTCTACAAGAAATGCTATATTAAACATACCAAAAATATTTAATTTTATGCAAAGGAGATGTATTTATGAAAAGAAAATGGAAGGTATTGACCGGTTTGGTGCTTGTGGGGACAATGTTGGCAGGGTGCACGCCCGGAACGGCAAAAGAGGGCGATGCTGCCGAGAGTAAAACAGACACAAACGAGACAAAAAAGGAGGCAGTTGATGCGGGGGACAGCGCTGCTTCCGGTGAGAAGATCGAACTTAATATGTGGGATTTGAGGACTGAAGGTGCCGCAGCACAGATGATAGACACCATTATTGAAAATTTTGAAAAAGAAAATCCCAACATTTCGATCAAACGGACTGCATTCAAAGTAGCAGACCTGAGAAATACCATCAAACCAGCCATTAACAGCGGAGAGGGACCGGATATTTTCAGTTATGATGCGGGTGCAGGCTATCTTGGCGTTTTGGCGAATGCAGGGCTGGCAATGGATCTGAGTGATTACAGGGAGCAGTATAAGTGGGATGACAGATTCCATGACTGGGCTTTGGAGAAGACGGTATATGACGGCAAACTGTACGGTGTGGCCAATGAGCTGGAGATGCTGGGTGTCTATTATAATAAGCAGATGTTTGCAGAGGAAGGACTTGAGGAACCTGAGACTTATGAGGAGTTCATGCAGATATGTCAGAAATTCAAAGATAAAGGGGTCACCCCGCTTATCATGGATGACAAAGAGCAATGGCCCGGATTTCATTATGAGTCAATCTGGCTGAATAGTTTTGTGGGAGCGGACAAGGTGAAAGAAGCGGTAGCAGGAAAGATACCCTGGACAAGCGAAGGCTTCGGAGCGGCGTTGGACGAACTTTACGGCGTGTTTGAGAAGGGATATACTACTGAGAAACCTCTGAGCCTGGCATCTGAGGATGCAAACAAAGCCTTCTACGCAGGCCAGGGTGCTATGCGTGTGACAGGTACCTGGCTGGTATCCGGGTGTGTGGAAAATATGAAGGACAATGTGGGATTCTTCTTTGTGCCCGTGGCGTCAGATGATCTGGATAACTGCCCTCCGGGAGGACTTGGAGAAGCTGTGGTTGTGAACTCAAAAACAAAATATCCGGATGAGACAGTAAAATTCCTGGATTACATGTTCCAGCCCGACAATATGGAGATTTGGTATGAAGCAGGCTATATTCCTTCTGTAAAGGATGTGGATTACAGCACTTATGAAGTAAGCGAGCTGTTCAAAGATGTTGTGGATGAGATCAACGCGTCCGAGAACCTGGGAGAAAATATTGATGTTCTGATGCCGCCTAAGGTAAACGACGTGACACAGAACTATATCCAGCAATTGATCGCGGGCAAGACAGACGGTGCTGCCTGTATGGAACAGAAACAGAAAGCGTTTGAAGAAGAGATCGAGGCGGGAAATTATTCGGTGGAATAGGCAGTATCTCCGGAGGAAAATGCGTTTGCAGTCAGCTCTGTAAATGTGCAGATCCGGGAGTTACATGTGAATATTCTGTTATGAAAATCAGTGCGGGGCTGCAGGATTCTGCTGCAGCCCTGTCATATGCAGCGGGAAGGATGTTTTTATGGATAAAAAAAAGAGGATGCTGCTGAAAAATTGGATGGGATGCTTTGCCTTTGCGCTTCCGGCATTGTTGTTCTACTGCCTGTTTTTGGTAATGCCTATTTTTTCAACTGTGAGGATCAGTTTCCATGAATGGAACGGCGCGGCTCCTTTCATGAAGTTTGTGGGATTGGACAACTATGCAAGGGTGCTGAAGGACCCTATTTTCTATAAGGCATTAGGAAATAATGTCATCTGGATACTGTTCACAATATTTGTTCCGGTGCTTCTTGGTCTTATTTTTGCAGTGATGATGACCCAGAAGTACGTAAAAGGGAAATTTTTGTATCGGCTTACCTATTTTATGCCCAACGTGGTATCCCTTGTTGCGGTTGGAATTGTGTGGGGGTGGATCTACAATCCGGAGTTCGGAATTATGGGAAGAATGCTGGATGCTCTGGGAATGTACGGGGCAGCAGGAATAGATTTCCTTGGCGATGAACGTTTGGTCATATGGTTTCTGGTGATCGCCGGGAGCTGGACCTGTTATGGATTTAATATGGTGGTATTTCTGGCAGCCCTACAGGGCATTGATTCCAGTTATCTGGAGGTGGCAAAGCTGGAGGGCGCCAATGCGTTTCAAAAGTTCATCTATGTCATTGTGCCGCTGATCAAGGGAACCATTGTGCTTCTGGTGTCTAATTCCCTGATAGGCTCCTTCAAGGTTTTTGATCTGATTTATATTATGACAAAAGGCGGGCCTTATCACTCGTCAGAGGTCATCTCCACATATATGTATAATTCGGCTTTTAATATGAATGATTACGGATATGGTTCGGCACTTGCGGTAGTTCTGGCTGTGATAATCGCGGTTTGTTCCGGGATTTTCATGAAGCTGACAGATAAAGAGTAGAGGAGGGGGAAATATGAGTGAACATGCAGCAGCCAGGCGGCACCTGGTCAGTCTCCTGACACACGCCATATTGATTTTATTTGTGCTTATTTCCGTGCTTCCTATCTTTTGGATGTGGATGGCAGCGGTAAAGCCGTTTGATCCCTCTGTAAACGATCCCTTTGCGTTTCCGTCTTCCGTGACATTTCAGTATATAAAGGAAGCATGGACAACAGGGCGTATGGGCGGTTATATGAAGAACAGCATTTTGGTGGCTGTGCCCAGGGTTTTTGTGGTGCTATTGTTTTCATCCATGGCGGGATATGCTTTTGGAAAGCTGAAATGGAAAGGGCGGAACCAGATTTTTTATTTTATTCTGATAGGAATGATGATACCGATCAATGCCATGATCATACCGCTTTATTATAACGTACAGCAGCTTGGCATGATCAATACACTGCAGGCTATGATATTGCCTTACTTTGGGTTGTCCATGCCGTTTGCCTGCTTTATGATGAGGTCTTTTTTCAGGGAACTGCCGGATGAACTGGCAGAGTCGGCAACCATAGACGGGGCAGGAAAGTGGAAGACATGGCTGTATGTAATGCTGCCGTTGACAAAACCGGCGCTTACATCCCTGCTTATCTTCGAGTTTATGTGGTCCTGGAATGATTATCTGCTGCCTATGCTGATGGTGTATGACGATAAATACAGGACACTTCCCCTGGGGCTTATGTATTTCCAGGGTGAGTACACCATGAATACATCACTGATCGCAGCGGGTGTGACCATATGTACGGTGCCAATCATTATTGTCTATTCTATTTTTCAGAGAAGCTTTGTTGACGGCATCACGGCAGGAGCGGTAAAGGGTTAGAGAGTGTTTGGAAATTGCTTTTCGCAGGATGTGCTTTACAATTTAAGATAGAGGAGGAAACATTTATGGAGATAAAAGCGGCAATACTTGGAGCCGGAAACATGGGAAAGAGCCACGCAAAGAGACTCTTGGAATCAGGGGCGCTGGTATCCTGTGTATGTGACAGAAGCCGGACAGCCAGAAGGACTTTCATCGACGAGATACAGAGGGAAGGAGTACAAAGGGAAGAGTTAGAAAAGGAAGAGTTACAGAAGAAAGGCATACAGCAGAGAGATATACAGGAATTTGAGGACTTTGACGAAATGTTGGATGAAGGTGATTTTGATGTGCTGTTCATCTGTCTTCCACCTTTTGCCCAGGACCATCAGTTTGAGCGGGCTGCGGAGAGGGGCAAGCATATTTTTATTGAGAAGCCCATTGCTCTGAACACAGATACCGGCCGCAGAATGGTAAAGAGCGCGGAAGAGAACGGAATCATTACCAGAGTAGGATTTCACATGAGGCAGGGCACTGCGGTGCGGAAAATGAAAGAGCTTATCACATCCGGGGAGGCCGGGCGGCCGGTGTTGTTCCACGGGCACTATTCCTGCAATTCCCTGCATACACCCTGGTGGATAAACGTTGATCTGTGCGGCGGCCAGATTTATGAGCAGGCTATCCATGTCTATGATCTGTGCCGTTATCTCATGGGAGAGCCAAAATTCGCGGCCGGTGTTATGGGAAATGTATGTCATAACCATATCCATAACTATACAGTGGAAGATGTGAGCGCCTCTTTTGCCGGATTTACCAATGGCGCAGTGGCTGCGATCACGGCAAATAACTGTGAAATCCCGGGAGAATGGGTGGGAAGTTTCAAGGTGGTATATGAAAAAGTCACTGCGGAGTTCCGTGATTTTAATCATGCAGTTTTTACCTATACAGGGGAAAGTGAGATCAGGACGGAGATCATAGATTCCCAGAAGGATGCGTATCTGGATGAGGTCAAAGAATTCCTGGAGTGCGTAAAGGAGAAGAGGCAGACCATATGTGATATCAAAGAGGGGTATAAAAGCCTTTGCTACGTGGAAACTGTAGTGGAGTCCGCAGGTATGGACGGCGTGAAAATAGGTTTACATAAGTAAAGGATTATAGGGTGTAACGATTCGGCGGCTCTGCGCATTTACAGTGCTGACCGTAAAAAAGCCCCTTTGGAAGAAATGTTTGGCGGCCAGGCAAGAAGGCATGGCAAATGGCCGTTCTGTATGGATTTTTGCACAGAACCGTGAGGGCACAGAATGGCTGCAATAGGCTTAAAATTTATTACAAATAAAGGAGAACTGAGGTTATGAAACAATTATTGCTGGGAATCAACGGAAAACCGGTTTTGGAAGAATATGAGGAGAAACCTCTTCAGGCAGGTTATGTGAGAGCAGTGTCAGAGTACGGTGCCCCAAAGCACGGCACCGAACTGCACGGATATGAGAAAGACCCTTTTGCAGGAGTCTATTATGATGAGAGTACCCACATTTTCAGACCCAGAGAGGAAGCTCTGGTGTATGATGGAAAGTCCGGCCTGGGAAATATGTGGGTGGGAAGAATCACCCAAATAGGCGAAGGGGTGGAAGGACTGGAAATAGGGCAGAGAGTTGCCGGGTATGGAAATCTGAAAAATACCCATACGGTGAAGGCGGAAGAGGTTCTGGTCATGCCTGACACTATGACTTGGAAGGAAGCAGTCTGCTATGATCCGCTGCAGTTTGCCCTGGGAGGAATCCGGGACGGGCATGTGCGTATGGGGGATAAGGTGCTGATATCCGGTCTTGGTGCCATTGGCCTGATGGCAGCCCAGGCTGCAAAAGCGGCAGGGGCCTCCCTTGTGGTGGTATCTGACCCTATAGAGAGAAGACGCAGGACCGCGCTGGAGAACGGAGCGGATATGGCATTTGATCCCACAAAAGAGGATTTTGGGCTGATCCTCAGGGATAAGACGGATGGAATCGGCATGGATGTTGTGATTGAGACAAGCGGGAACTATAAGGCAGTGGAGCAGGGAATCCGCGCCCTTGCATATGGAGGAAATTTTGCCATGGTAGGCTGGCTGGGAGAATGTCATATACCTATTAATCTGGGATATGAGGGTCATTTTAACCAATGCCATTTCTACTTTTCACGGGCGTGCAGTGAACCAAACAACGATTATCCCAGATGGAGTTTTGACCGGATTTGCAGGGAGGCCTGGAATATGTTGTGCAAAGGCATGTTCTCCTGTGAAAATATTGTTGCTCCGGTGGTGGATTTCGATACCTGCGATGAGAGTTATCTGCACTATATTGTGGAGAATCCACAGGAGAGTGTGAAGATGGGAGTTGTGTTTAAGGAGCAGTAAGTCTGGATAAGCTTTGGCGATTGGATTAGATTTCTCAAAGGGAATCGCGGCCTCGAGCTTACAGTTCGGGCGCAGGGAAAGGAGACAGCATGAGTGATCGTTTAAAACCTTTGATCCAGCGGGCGGTTCTGGATATTGTAGAGTATGATTATCAGACCAGAACAGAGATGGTGCAGTTGGACAGACGGATGCCCTTCTGCGTGATGTCTTATCTGAAAAGAGGGGAGGCGCTTCTGCGCATTCAGGGCAAAGAGTACCAGTGCAGAGGCGGAGATGCTATTTTTGTGCCGCCGAATATAAAACATGACCATGTCAAGACATCAAAAGAGGAGACCGAGTTTTTGTGGTGGCATTTTAACTTTAGGACAGCCTATAACATAGATGTGCTGAGTTTTGTAAAGCTCCCGTATAAAGTCCATATGGAAAACAGTAACGAGTTTGAACAGAAATTTTTTGACTATATGGAAGCCATACAGAATGAAAAGACAATCGCTGATATGATATATAAAAATGCTAAGGCGCTGGAGGTCCTGGCATGTATCTTTGACAGCTTTTTAAAATCCGAGAAGACACAGCCTGCCCCGGATATCCCGGAGGTTTTTATGGATATCTTTGATGATATATCCAGGATGCCCACTGCCGGTATGAATCTGAAAACACTGGCGGAAAAATATCATATGAATCCTACGTATATTTCCAACAAGTTCAAGGAGTATTTCGGGATATCCCCTATTTTCCTGCAGAGGAATATGCTTTTTGAGAAGGCGAAGGACTACCTTCTTTCCTCCGCCATGAATATAAATGAGATTTCAGGAGAGCTGGGTTTTTCGGAACATGCGGTATTTACAAGGTTTTTTACGGAAAAAGCTGGAATATCCCCAAAGGAATTCAGAAATACCGGATTTTAAATCAGATGTAAGGCTAAGTGTTTAAGGGTGTTCATCATCCGGCAGACTCATGTCATCAAGTGGATATGGTTTGTGCTTGGTCTCCTCCTTCAGATATCCCCTAAACTGGCTGGGGGTATACCCCATGGTTCTGCGAAACTGGCTGCAAAAGGCAGCCGCGTCCCTGAATCCGCAGGAATAGGCAATTTCCGTTATTGTATATTGGGGGGAGCGGAGCATACTTGCAGCCGTCTGCAGCCGCAGGCGCATGAGATATTGTTTTGGTGATATGTGCTCCTCCTCCATGAAAATGCGGTACAGATAAGAGCGGTCAACGCCAATATAAGAGGCAATGTCAGATATGCGTATATTATAACTGTAGTTATTGTTCATATACGCCCTGGCCCTGGCCAGATACTGGCGGGGATAATCTTCCCGGCTGGTAGGTTCCTGTTCCTGCATGGTGCCGAGAAATTCAAAAAAGTGCCCTATCAGAGTCAGGCTGTTCTGCCCGGAGGAGAGAAAAGCATCAAGCAGTTCCAGTATCCGGGATATGACAGCCTCCTTTTTTTTCTGATCGTCCCGGCAAAAGTATACGCAGGAGTTCTGGAAACAGGTTCTGTCCAGAATATCCTCCACACTCATGCCGTCAAAGCCCACCCAGGCGTACCGCCACGGCTCTTTTGTATCAGCCTGGTAGTAGGTGGACTCCATGGGAGATATGAGGAACGCATCCCCTGCCTTCAGATGGTACGTTTCTCCGTTTCTTTTATAGACACCTTTTCCATCCAGCACCACATGGATCAGATAGTGGGGGCGGATGGCAGGGCCGAAGGCGTGCCCCGGAGTACATGGCTCAGTGCCGCAGAAATAGATGGACAGGGTGCCCGATGGCTTTGCATTCATTGTGTTCGCTCCTTTGTGTGTGACGGTTACCGTTATGCAACATTTTTACAATATTAAGAAACAAATAAGATAGAATATTTTCTGTTCTGATTATATAATAAGAACCATCAGAAAACAACAAAAACGGGAGGAAATGATAAAATGGCAAAAATCACTTTTATGGGTGCGGGAAGCACTGTATTTGCAAGAAATGTACTTGGTGACTGTATGTGCAGTCCGGCGCTGTGTGACAGTGAGATCGCGTTATATGATATTGACAGGAAGCGCCTGGAGGATTCCGAGATCATCCTCAACGCAATCAACAAAAATGTAAATGAGGGACGTGCCCGCATCAAGACATATCTGGGTGTGGAGAACAGAAAAGATGCACTGAGAAATGCAACATTTGTTGTAGATGCCATCCAGGTGGGAGGATATGACCCCTGCACCATTACAGACTTTGAGATTCCGAAGAAATTCGGTCTTCGCCAGACTATCGCGGATACACTGGGAATCGGCGGTATCATGAGAGGACTTCGTACCATTCCGGTGCTGGAAGGCTTTGCAAGAGATATGGAGGAAGTCTGCCCGGACGCGCTTTTCTTAAATTATACCAATCCCATGGGCATTCTGTCCGGCTATATGCAGCGCTACACAGATGTTAAGACCGTAGGTCTGTGTCACAGTGTCCAGGTTTGCTCCGAGAAGCTGCTGGAGAAACTGGATATGAAGGACAAGCTGGAAGGCCGTGTGGAGACGATTGCAGGTATCAACCATATGGCATGGCTGCTGGACATCAAGGATAAGGACGGCAATGATCTGTATCCGGAGATCCGCAGAAGAGCCGCAGAGATGAATGCTTCACAGAAACATGACGACATGGTTCGTTTTGAGTATATCAAACATCTGGGATACTACTGCACAGAGTCCAGTGAGCACAATGCGGAATATAATCCGTTCTTTATCAAATCCAGATATCCGGAGCTGATCGAGAAATTCAACATTCCGCTGGATGAGTACCCAAGAAGATGTATTGAACAGATCAAAGGATGGGAAGAGGAGAGAAACAGCATCCTCAAAGACGGAAAGATCACTCATGACAGGAGTAAAGAGTACGCTTCCTATATTATGGAATCAATCGTTACCAACCAGCCGTACAAAATCGGAGGTAATGTGATCAACAACGGTTCTATCGAGAACCTTCCGGCAGACGCCTGCGTGGAAGTTCCCTGCCTGGTTGACGGAACAGGTGTCAATCCCTGCAGAGTCGGAAGACTTCCGGTACAGCTTGCAGCTATGAACATGAGTAACATTAATGTACAGTTACTGACCATCGAAGCAGCGGCAACTAAGAAGAAAGAGTACATCTATCAGGCTGCCATGATGGATCCGCATACAGGCGCAGAACTGAGCATTGATGACATTGTAAAAATGTGTGACGAGCTTATTGACGCACACGGCGATTACATGAAAATGTATAAATAGATGACAGAAGGCATTGATAAATGCCGGAGGATTCTGATTTTTTATTAAGACAGGTATCAAATACCCTGGGTGCTGCTGTTTGGCAGCGCCCACTTCTATTTTAGGTGGAATAATTTTATAGATGAAATTTCAGCTTGTAGGTTGATTTTCTGTTTAAATTTCTTGTAAAATCTGATTTTCCATTAAAACAAATCGTATATCCCCCATATGGCAAGAATAGTCTCAAAAGTATACGCAGTCCACCGGACGAAAATGGGCTGAACCGCCGTAAATTCAACGTTTTATAAGAAACTAAGGTTTGCTTTTCATTGTCTAAAATGTTAAAATGAAATGCAGAGGATAAGGTACGTTATGGTTAAAATGCTGATGCGGGAACGGAAAAATTCAGCAAATAGTCAGATATTATATAAATATCACCTGGGAGGATGCAGATGAAAAAATATATGCGGATATTTTTTCCGATTTTATTTCTGTGCCTGTTGATCATCAGCGGTATTTCAGTGAAAATGATCCATAATATCAGTAATTACGGGACATTGATCAACTATGTGGGGATTGTCAGAGGGGCATCCCAGAGACTTGTTAAGCTGGAAATGAACGGGGTAGAACAAGATGAGCTGATAGATTACGTGGATTCTATTCTGAGGGAATTAAGGACAGGGGAAGGTAAATACGGACTGGTACTGACACGGTCAGAGGAATACAATGGGAATCTGGAGCTGCTGGATATACAGTGGAATATAGTTCTTGATAAGATACAGGAAGTTAGAGAAGGAAGAGGCAAAGAAGAGCTGCTGAGTGAGAGTGAGATACTTTTTAAAATCGCAAATGATACTGTATTTTCGCTTGAAAGATATTCTTCTTACCGGTCATCCCAGTTGGGGATGTTCATTTCAGCGGTGTCGGTTATATGCCTTATTCTGCTTGTCTATTATATAAAGAGCTTTTTTGATCTAAAGAAAAAGAATACAGTGCTCAAGGACATTGCCAGCAGGGATAAGCTGACAGGCGCCTATAATGAGGCTGAATTTAAAAAAGAAGCATCAGATATACTGGCACATAACCAGGACAAGAAATTCGCAGTGCTTTACATTGACATTGAGAACTTTAAATATATCAATGATGTTTTCGGATATGCATATGGTGATGAGATACTAAAGAATTATGCGTCTATTATGCTGAAAGATACCAGAGAGAATGAGGTGTTCGGCAGAAGCGTGGCCGACCGTTTTACAGCCCTGCGGTGTTATGAGCAAAAAGAAGAACTGCTGGCAAGGCAGAAGGAAGTGGACAGGAAATTTTTTCGGTCTGGGGGAAGGCTGTCCGGCAGACATATGGTGACAGTTGTCTGCGGCATCTGCTGTATTGAGGATGTGATCGAGCGCCTGGACGTGGGCGGATTGATCGACAGGGCTAATTTTGCACAGAAAACAGTCAAAAATAATCCCAATCGGCACTATGCTTTTTACAATGAGAGCATTAGGAAAAAGATGATTGAAGAAAACAGGATCAGGGACAGGATTGACACCGCAATGGATAAGGGAGAATTTGTAGTATATCTGCAGCCTAAAGTGTCGCTGGCAAATGGAAAGATAGCAGGGGCAGAAGCCCTGGTACGCTGGCGGCTGCCGGACGGCGGGATGCTGTCTCCGGGAATCTTTATCCCTATCATGGAGAAAAACCATGTGATCGGAAAGCTGGATAAATATGTATTTGAAAGAGTATGCATATGGATACATAACAGGATAAGAGCGGGTCTGTCTATAGTACCAGTCTCGGTCAATGTGTCAAAGCTGCAGTTTTATAATCCTGATTTTGTAAAGGAATATAGGGAGATCAAGGAACAATATCAGGTGCCCGACGGCATTCTGGAAATAGAATTTACGGAGTCCGTAGCTTTTGAAAATCAGAAGTACATGCTGAAAGTCATCGAGGATCTGCATAACAGCGGATTCGGCTGTTCACTGGATGATTTCGGATCGGGATACTCTTCTCTTGGACTGCTGAAGGATATCCAGATAGACGTGCTGAAGCTGGATGCCACATTTTTCGGCGGCAGTGATAACAAAGAGAAAGAAAATCTCATAGTCAGAAGCATTATCACTATGGCAAAGGAATTGGATATCAAGGTGGTAGCGGAAGGTATTGAGAAACAGGAGCAGGTGGAATTTTTGAAGGGGACAGGTTGTGATCTGATCCAGGGATTTGTCTATTTTAAACCTATGCCTATCAAAGAATTTGAAAAATGCATTAATGTCCAAAATGAGACGCAGCCGGAACAAGTGGCTGCAATGCAGAACATAATCAGCGGTCTGGTTATGCCGGCGCGATTATTTTGAAGAAAATACGGAGAAGCCGGGGAATCCCCTTTATTATCTGAAAATCTGTGATATAATGACAGGGAAAAGGAGAGATACAGCATGGGATTCAATCCGATAAAAATGATGCAGGCCAGAACTGCTATGACACAATTTGAAAAGCGTCATCCGAAAGTCCGGGGATTTCTGGAATCCGTATCTGCGGATGCCCTTCAGGAGGGAACTGTAGTGGAGGTCAGTGTGACCACACCCCAGGGAAAGAATTATATTACAAATATTAAAGTTACAAGGGAAGACATAGAACTGTTCCGAAATGCCAGACAGATGAGCCGGGGACGGCAGCAGGAAAAAGATGTATAAGGGCAGACAGGACAGGCAGCTACAGAAAGTGTTTAAGGTTTTGAAAAGGCAGCTCCGCCAGAGAGAAGATAGATTCTGGCGGAACTGTCTGTTTTTTATTTTATAAGGAGTGTGTCAACAGCTCCTTTTATCTGTTCCAGTGCCTTTAAGATCACATGGCGGGGGCTTCCCAGATTCATCCGGAAGCAGCATTCCCCTCCGTCTCCGAACATGGTTCCCTTATTCAGCCATACTTTGGCCTTTTGGATAAGGAAGTCATCCAGAGCATCACTGTCCAGTCCCAGAGCCGAGAAATCCAGCCAGATCAAATAGGTGCCGTCCGGCTCCATGAGCCTGACCTGAGGCAGATTCTCTTTCAGAAAACTGCGGACAAGGGCGACATTACCATCCAGATATTCCAACAGTTCATCCAGCCAGTTTTCGCCGTAGGTATAGGCAGCTTTGCAGGCATCAAGAGCGATGACGTTGCTGGCCTCAATGCTGGCTCTTGAGATTTCCTGTTCCACGGCTTTTTTGATATCCGGGTTTGGTATGAAGATGTTGGACAGCCCAAGGCCTGCAATATTAAAGGTTTTGCTCGGGGCAGTGCAGATAATGCTGCGCTGGTTCATCTCCTCGCTGATGGAAGACCATTCTGTAAACGTATGGCCCGGAAGGATAAAGTCGTGATGGATTTCATCTGCAACCACATAGACCTGATGGCGGAGACAGATGTCAGCAGTCTTTTCAAGCTCTTCCTTACTCCAGATACGGCCGCCTGGATTGTGCGGAGTACAGAGAACCAGCATTTTTACTTTTTCTGTCTCGATCTGGCGTTCCATTTCCTGAAAATCTATATGGAAGCGGCCGTCATTCCCTGTTTTCAGACAGTGTTTTACTACGTTTCTATTGTTGGCAGTCAGCACGTTCTTGAAGGGATGATATACGGGCTGCATGATCATCACACTGTCCCCTTCTTCTGTCAGAGCGCGCACAGCCGTGGCGATGGCACAGACAACCCCGGGAATGCGTACCATCCATTCTTCTTTCACATCCCATCCGTGGCGTTTCAGCATCCAGGAGTGGATGGATTCAAAATAATCTTCATGTACACCGGCGTAACCAAATATGCCGAATTTCCCCGCCTCTGCGATCACCTGGCAGACTTCCCTGGGGGAGCGGAAATCCATGTCAGCTACCCAGAGGGGAATCACATCCTCAGGCACATGATATTCTTTTTTAAATGCGTGTTTTATGGAATTAGTCTGGGACCGGTCAATATATTCGTCAAAATTGTATTCTGACATATCTTGTTCTCCTTTGCATAACGGTATTTTCTTGCAACAGTATAACATTTTTTTGGTGAAATTCCTACCAAAAAAGAGGGATTCTGCGCGATGTACAGCAAAATTCCGAGTAGGCCGGCATCAAAATGAACTATCCTAAAGAGCGGAACTGTACACCGTGATGCGTGTTACTGGTCAGAGTGAACAGTAACAACTTAAATATTTCTGCAAAGTGCCGGAAGTATGTTTATTGCGGCATGAAAAAGAAAATAGTATAATAGGATTAACTATTCGGCAGGTCTGCGCATTTTCTGCGCTTACTGTGAGAAAGTGTTCAGCGGGCAGGCGAAAATCTCATCACAGCAGGCGGTTTTATATGGATTTTTGCCCGTAACTGTGAAGCTACTGAACAGTTATCAATCGGATATAATGAATATGTTGCAAAACGGAGGGCAGGAGAATGAAAAATGTAGCAAAAGATTTTGAAAAGTCCAGGGACTTTTTAATATGTATCGATTCTGACGGCTGTGCCATGGATACCATGGATGTAAAACATATGCGCTGTTTTGCGCCGTGCCTGGTACACGAATGGGATTTGGGGGAATACAGGGACGATATTGTGCGGCTTTGGAGGAAGATCAACCTGCTGAGCAGAAGCCGCGGTATCAACCGTTTCAAAGGGTTGGCCAAGATACTGGTGGAGATCAATGAGAATTACGCCAGAGTGGACGGCCTGGATGAGCTGATCTACTGGGTTCAGACAACAGATGAGCTGTCTGAAGAGAGTCTCAGAGAGGCTTATGAGAGAACCGGCTGCAACTGTATGAAGAAAGCGCTGGAGTGGTCAAGGCTGGTCAACGATTCTATTGTGATGATCTCCAACAGCAGGAAGTCACCCTTTGAAGGCGTTGAGGAAGCCTTAAAAATCATAAAGGGAAAGGCAGATGTGGTGATCGTCACAGCCTCCAACGGTCAGGAGATCCGCAGGGAGTGGGAGGACAGCGGTCTCATGGAATACGCGGATCTGCTTCTCTCTCAGGAGTCAGGCACCAAGGAGATGTGCCTTCGGTCTCTGACAGAACACGGTTATGAAAAGGACCATGTGCTCATGATCGGTGATGCTCCTGCAGATAAGATGGCAGCGGAGAGCGCAGAAGCTTTGTTCTACCCGGTTCTGGCGTACCAGGAGACAGAGTCCTGGGAAGAATTTGCAGCAGAGGGTCTGAAACGTTTTCTGGAGGGAACATTTGCCGGAACCTACCAGGAGGAGAAAATAAAAGAATTTTATGCCAATCTGGATCTGTAACAGTCCGGATAGAGGTAAAATAAGAGAAAATGCCTGTCAGATATGGTGTTTGATAGGATACTTCTTAAGCAGATTTTGGTTATTTACTTTGTCTGTTAAAGAGGTATCCTATCAGTGCTCCGGTCTGACGTTTTTTTTGTTTGGGGAAGAAAAATCTTGACAAGATCACAAAGGGGAGGTAATATAAAACTACAATGTTCATGAAAAGGAGAAAACAAGATTACATGAATATACAAGAATACGACGTTATGAACGCAATTATAGATAAGGGATATCACAGCCAGAGAATACTTTCCGAGAGTACAGGATATTCACTGGGCAAAGTCAATCAGTCTCTGGCAGCGCTGGTGCGCCAGGGATATCTGGACAAAGACTATGCATGGACAGACAAGGCCCTGGAAGAGATACAGCAGAAAAAGCCCAAGAACGCCATTATCCTGGCAGCGGGATACGGACTGCGCATGGTTCCCATTAACCGCGAAATTCCCAAAGGGCTTATAGAAGTCAACGGGGAGCCTCTTGTGGAACGCCTTATCAGGCAGCTTTACGAGGCGGGCATACAGCAGATTGATATTATTGTGGGATTTATGAAAGAGCAGTATGAATACCTGATAGATGAGTACGGTGTTAATCTGATCGTCAACCGGGAGTATGGTGAGAAGAACAACCTCCACTCCCTGAAGCTGGCAGCAGATAAGATATCCAATACCTATATTGTTCCCTGTGATGTGTGGTGCAGCTTTAATCCGTTTTCCGAAAGAGAGCTGTATTCCTGGTACATGGTTACTGATATGGTAGATGACGAGAGTGATGTCCGTGTGAACAGGAAGCTGGAGCTGGTAGCTGTGGACGCAGAGAAGAGCGGAAACGGCATGATAGGCATTTCCTATATATTGGAGCAGGACGCGGAGAAGCTTAGGGACAGGATCCGGGAGCTGACCGGAAAAAAATCCTTCGGCAATGCATTCTGGGAGGAGGCACTTATGGAGAAGGAGAAAATGACAGTCTCCGCCAGGGTGGTACCGGCCAGGGAAGTGTATGAGATCAATACATATGAACAGCTCAGAGAATTGGACGAGGGATCAAAACAGCTCAATTCTCAAATCCTGCTCATAATCGCGGAGGCCCTTAACTGCCAATTGAAAGAGATCGTGCAGATCGAGGTTTTGAAAAAAGGGATGACAAACCGTTCCTTCAAGTTTGCCTGCCGGGATAAAAGCTACATTATGAGGATTCCGGGGGAGGGAACAGAGCAGCTCATCAACCGCAGACAGGAGTATGAGGTGTATCAGATCATAAAAGATCTGAAGATAAGCGATACCATACGGTATTTTGATCCGGAGAGCGGATGCAAGCTCACAGAGTATTTGGAGAATGCCAGATGCTGTGACGGGGAAAACTCTGAGGATGTAAAAAAATGTATGAAGGTTCTGAGAGACTTCCATAAAAAAGATCTTACAGCGGGACATACCTTTGACATCTTTGAGCGGATGGAGTTCTATGAAAGGCTGTGGAACGGTGAGCCGTCCTGCTATCGGGATTATCTGAAGACAAAGGATAAGGTCTATGAATTGAAGGCATTCATAGATGCACAGCCGAAAAACTGGACACTCTGCCATATTGATGCCAACCAGGATAACTTCCTGATCCAGGGTGAGGGCGATAATGAGAAGATCACACTAATAGACTGGGAATATGCCGGTATGCAGGATTCAGATGTGGATATTGCCATGTTTGCCATCTATTCCATGTATGAGAAGGATAAGGTGGACGAGCTGATAGACGCCTATTATACCGAGGGCTGCAGCAAAGCGGTAAGGCTTAAAATCTACGCGTATGTGGCAGTCTGCGGTTTCCTGTGGAGCAACTGGTGTGAATTCAAAAGACATGAAGGTGTGGAATTCGGGGAATACTCTCTGAGACAGTACGGATATGCAAAAGAATTCTATAAGTATGTAAAACAAGGGTTGGAAGGAGAACAGTGATATGTCTTATCAGGCAGATAACGCGGTGATCCTGGCAGCAGGACTGTCCAGCAGATTTGCACCTATTTCATATGAGATGCCTAAGGCGCTGATACCTGTCAGAGGCGAGATACTGATCGAGCGCCAGATCCGCCAGCTCCGTGAGGCGGGTATTGACCAGGTCATCGTAGTGACCGGCTATAAGGCTGAAATGTTCGAGTATCTGAAAGAAAAGCTGGGTGTTGTTCTGGTCTATAACGCGGAGTATAACCAGAAGAATAATCACAGCTCCATCTATGCAGTCAGGGAATATTTAAAAAATACTTATATATGTTGTGCAGATAATTACTTTAATGTAAACCCCTTTGAGAAGAATGTGGAAGGAAGCTTCTATTCCGCTCTGTATGCAGAAGGGGAGACAAATGAGTGGTGTATGCAGGAGGATGAGGAGGGTATTATCACCTCAGTGGAGATCGGCGGCAGGGATTCCTGGTACATGAACGGGCCGGCCTTCTGGACAGAGGAATATACCCGGCAGTTTCTGGACATTCTCAACGAGGCATACGGAAAACCGGAGACGGCTGATAAGATGTGGGAAAATATTTATCTGGAGAACATAGAGAGACTTCCCATGAAGCTAAAAAAATGTGACGGCAGCCACATTTATGAGTTTGATTCCCTGGAGGAACTGAGGGAATTTGACGGGGCATATAAGGAACACTCCGGATCTTATATCATGGAATCTATCGCTGAAACCCTGGGATGCAGGGAAGGTGATATCCACGGTATCAATCCGGCGAAAAATGGAGATGGTTCCGTATCCGGCATACAGTTTCTGGCGCCGGGCGGTGCTTACCGGTATGATTACGCAGCAAAAAGTATCGTCAGATATGCCATGCAGGGAAGCTGCCGGTCTTAGAGGGGAAAACACTCTGGGATCAATCGGCAGCAGACAGGGCATTTGGGCGTATGATTTGAGAAGAATGGAGAGTATAAGATGATTACAGGTTTGGCAGCAGGTATCTTTTGGGCGGCAGATACTATTATTTTGGGAATCGCCCTTGCTATGACACCTTTTGTGAGTACACAACAGGCTATTTTTCTGGCACCTTTTGTGAGTACCTTTCTGCATGATTTTTGTTCTGCGGTCTGGATGCTGTTCTACATGGGCATCAGAAAACAGATGAAAAATGTTGTGCGGGCACTTAAGACCAGGAGTGGTAAATTTATTATCCTGGGTGCGCTGTTTGGCGGCCCTATTGGAATGACCGGCTATGTGTTTGCCATTAAATATCTGGGAGCAACCTACACGGCTATGATCTCCGCCATGTTTCCGGCGCTGGGGGCAGTGCTGTCCTATATTTTCCTGAAAGAGAGAATGAAACCTATTCAGATCATGGGATTCATTGTGAGTATCGGCGGTATGGTGGCTCTGGGATATACACCGGGAGGAAGTCAGATCAGCAATTTCGGGCTGGGATTTGCGTGTGCTCTCCTCTGTGTTGTGGGATGGGCTGTTGAGGTGGTCATCTGTGCTTACGGCATGAAGGACCCCAATGTGAATAATGAACATGCCCTGATGATCCGCCAGATGACAAGTGCTATCTTCTACGGCGCAGTGATCCTCACTGTGATTAAAGGCTGGGGATTTACAGCAGACATTGTATTATCAAAGACTACGGCTATCATCCTGATATCCGCGTTCTTCGGAACAGCGTCTTATCTGTGCTATTATAAAGCCATTAACACTTTGGGAGCTGCCAGAGGTATGGCTCTTGACATTACATACTCCGCATGGTCAATTGTACTGGCACTGATATTCCTGGGTCAGATGCCGGATGTGAAAAGCGTTATCTGCGGAATCGTGATCTTGCTAGGTTCACTCACCGCTGCGGCTGACCTGAAAGAAATCCTGGGAATGAAAGCAAAGACAGCATAATTTATAAATAACAAAAAATGTATAGTTTCCTCTATTTTACAAATACTACATTTAACTGCCAAAGTTACCATTCGTTCAGACGAAGGTGAAGTTAAAGAAGATAAATGTCATAATGTAAAATGGAGGAAATTTTTTTATGAAAGCTACAGGTATAGTCAGGAGAATTGACGATTTAGGGCGTGTGGTAATTCCAAAGGAGATCAGAAGAACGCTGCGTATCAGAGAGAGCGACCCGCTGGAAATTTTTACAGACCGGGAAGGAGAGATCATCCTGAAAAAATATTCTCCCATTGGAGAGCTTGGGAATTTTGCAAAGGAATATGCAGAGAGCCTGGCTCAGGTAGCAGGGTGTATGGTTTGTATCTGTGACCACGATCAGGTGATCGCTGCTGCCGGAAGCGGCTCCAAAGAATATATGGGAAAAAGGATACACTCTGAACTGGAGGATGTGATCGCTGACAGGGGAAATGATGTTGTCACAGAAAAAGGATTCCTGAAAGTGGTGGAGGATGACCGCTATGAGTACAGCTCACAGGCGTACTGCACCATCACATGCGCTGGTGACAGCATCGGGGTGGTGATCCTGCTTGGAAGAGAGGGTGGTAAGACATTTACTGAGACAGAGCTTAAGCTTGCCCAGGCGGCTGCCGGATTTCTGGGACGCCAGATGGAACAGTAGGAGAAATAAAAAAATAATGCGCCTGCCCGGAATCTGAAGATCAGGTTCGGGGACAGGCGCATTATTCATGTACAGTTATAACCGGTATATTGATTTGTTACCGGTTTATTCGATGGCAGCTTCGCCCATCTCTTCCAGAAGTCTTGACTTAATGGCGTACAGCTTGTCAGATAAGTCCACGTAAACCTCCTGGGGATTTACCAGACGCATAGTCTCACTCCATAGTGTTTCTTTTTCCTTGGCACATATATCACGGATCTCCATTACGGACGGGGAAGTGTAGACACATTCTCCCTTCAGGAATACAGGAACAAGAAGCTCACGAAGGGCATAGGTGCCCCCGGCTATCTTGGTCTTCTTCCAGGTGGCCATGGGGTCGAAGATGATCATATCCCTATCTGTATCAAAAGTCTCATCAGCCAGACAAATCAAATCCGCCCGGATTTTTCCTGTGGCCTTGTCATATATCCGGTAAACCGTTTTGTTTCCGGGGTTCGTTACCTTTTCCACATTCTCAGAGAGCTTGATCTTGGGTACAAAGTCCTCATCATCCCGTTCCTTGATAGCGGCCAGCTTGTACACACCGCCAAAGGCCGGATGGCCGTTGGATGTGATCAGGTTGGTGCCTACACCCCAGGAATTGATCTTGGCACCCTGTGCCTTCAGGCTGTCGATCAGGTACTCGTCCAGATCGCTGGAGGCAGAGATGATAGCGTCCTCAAAGCCCGCCTCCGCCAGCATTTTATACGCCTGCTTGGAGAGGTAAGCCAGGTCACCGCTGTCAATGCGGATGCCGTACCCTTTCAGCTCAATACCCTCCGCCTGCATTTCTTTGAAGACGCGGATGGCATTGGGGACGCCGGAATCCAGCACGTCATAAGTATCCACCAGAAGGATGCAGGCATTGGGGTACTGGTTGGCATATGCCTTAAATGCAGTGTATTCATCAGGGAAACTCATGATCCAACTGTGGGCGTGGGTGCCTTTTACAGGCACATGGAACATTTGACCAGTGAGAACATTGGAGGTTCCCACGCAGCCGCCGATCATGGCTGCCCTGGCTCCGTAGATACCTGCATCCGGGCCTTGGGCGCGCCTCAGGCCGAATTCCATGATGCCGTCTCCCTGGGCTGCATACACTACCCGGGAGGCTTTTGTGGCGATCAGGCTCTGGTGGTTCAGGATATTCAGCAGAGCTGTCTCAATAAGCTGGGCTTCCATAACAGGGGCGATCACCTTCACCAGCGGTTCTCTTGGGAATATGATGGTTCCCTCAGGAATGGCATAGATATCCCCGGTAAAATGGAAGCCCCGCAGGTATTCCAGAAAATCTGTGTCGAAAATGTTCAGAGTTTTCAGATAGTCAATGTCATCCGGGGAAAAGTGGAGGTCACGAATATATTCGATAATCTGTTCAAGTCCGGCAGCAATGGCGTATCCTCCGTCACACGGATTTTTTCGGTAAAAGGCATCGAAAACGACTACCTGGTCAGTAGGGTTTTTAAAATAACCCTGCATCATGGTCAGCTCATATAAATCAGTGAGTAATGTTAAATTCAAAGCTCTCATACTATAGTGCTCCTTTGCAATAGCTTTATCTGTCTGCCTTCCCTTAAAATCTGTCTGTTCTCCGGGATTGCGTCAGCCTTGGTGATATTATAGCACTTTTTGTGCAAAATGCAAGGATACACTGGCATTTTGCCGGATTATTTCGTGTATTTTCGTCTAATTATAACAAGTAGTATTCTTCCAGTGTCAGGCCGGTGAGGGACAGGTAGGGAGCAAGGGGTTCCCCCACATAACGGATGTGCCATGGTTCATAGGGGAATCCGGTGATGGATTCCTTTCCCCTGGGATAGCGAAGGATAAATCCATAGTGGGAGGCATAGGTGCTGAGCCATTTTCCCTCTGGTGTGAGGGCGAAGGTCTCTTCCAGCTCATAGTTCTCAGAGGGACAGGAGACATCCAGAGCCAGGCCGGTCTGGTGTTCGCTGCTTCCGGGAGGAGCCACGGCAGTCATGGGCGCGTCTCCGGTTCTCTTTAAGAGCTTCTCTCTCTTTATGAGGGCTGCCTCGTACAGCTCTCTTTGGCGGGTGTAAGGGCGGTAGCCTGAGACGCCCCACAGGTGTAAACCCTCCTTTTGGGCACGGTGAAACAGTTCCTCTGCGGCGGCCGCTGCGTCCCTGACCAGGAGCCTTTTGGCATCGCCCGGAGGTGCTGAGAAGGGGATGGCAGGTTCTGTCAGGTTTTGGGGAATGTAGTTTTGGGACAGGAGGTGCTCCCGGTTGACCAGGATGGAAAATTTTGACATGGTTCGACCAGCCTTATTATTCGTATTCAACCAGTATTCTATGCAGGAATAGGAGAAAAAAACACAGTTCCAGGATAGTAATAGGAAATATTTTGTAGTATACTGTACCCATATATCAGGGGACGCAATGAGCGGTAATGAGAGAAAGGGATACAGTTATGTTAGAACACTTCGGGGATATAACGATGATACAGGAGGTTCTTCAGCAGGCACAGACAGGACTCTGGATCATAGAGATAGAAGAGGGGAAAGAGCCCAGAATGTATGCTGACAAGGCCATGCTGGGACTGCTTGGGCTGGAGGAAGAGCCGGAACCGGAGGTATGCTACAGGGCCTGGTATGACAGGATCATCCCTGAGTATTACCCTCAGGTGGAGAAGGGCGTGGAACAGATGATGAGACACAGGCGCGCAGAGGTGCAGTATCCTTGGAAACATCCCAAATGGGGCAGGATATATGTCCGCTGCGGCGGTGTGCGGGATGACAGCTACGAAGACGGGGTCCGGCTGAGGGGCTACCACCAGAATATTACGGATACCATTAGGGCAGAGCAGGAGTCGGATGCTGTCATCAGAGCTTTAAGTGAACGGTATAAAGGGATTTACCTGTGTAATATGGAGACCGAGGAGATCAAGACCATAAAAGATTACCAGGAGATCGGCGGATATGTAGGGGGATGCTCCAGCCTCCAGGAATTTTTGTGTCTCTATGCATCAAGCAGCGTGCTTCCGGAGTACAGGAAGTATTTTCTGGAGCTGGCGTCAGGGAACAGGCTGATGGAACGTCTGACAGGAGAGAGCGGACGGGTGGAATATATCTACCGTGTGGTATCAGGAAACTGGAGACAGCTCCTCCTACTGCCTTTTTCTGTGTCCGGCGGGGAAAGTCCCATTATCATAATGGCTTTTGATGACCAGAACGCGGAGATGGAGGAGCATTATAACCAGATGATCGCCCAGGCAGCGGTATCCAGAATGTATACGCTGGCTGTCAGTGTAGACATGGGAAAGACGGAGTATCACTGTGTACACTGCGCGGAGGAGAACCTGAAAATTGATCGGAACGGCAGTTTTGCCGATTATATAGGAAGACTGCAGGAGCGTGTCTGCCAGGAGGACAGAGAGGAACTGCAGGCTATTTACTGTGAGGAGAGTTACCGGGACAGGGGATGTCTGGAAGGTGAGCTGCGCATGTGGGATAAAAAGAAGCAGCTCCATTATTATACCTATTACGCGGCGCTCATAGAGCAGGATACAGGCGGAGGCTTCCTTCTACTCATGAGGAATGTGGATGTAAAGCGTGAAGAGGATGAGAAGAACCGTCAGGCTCTTCTGACAGCCTATGAATCCGCCAAGACAGCCAATGAGGCAAAAACAAATTTTCTTGCCAGAATGTCCCACGATATCCGCACACCAATGAACGCCATTGTGGGAATGACGGCCATCGCCCAGGCCAATGCAGGCGATACGGAGAAAATACAGGACTGTCTGCACAAGATCAGTATCTCCAGTGAGCATCTTCTGGAGCTTCTCAATGAGGTTCTGGATATGAGCAGAATTGAGACCGGTAAGATAAGCCTGGCAAAGGAGTCCTTCCATCTGCAGGAGCTGATACAGAGCATTGGCACTATAATCGGGCATGAGATAGAGGAAAAGGGCCACAGACTTACCATATGTACTGACGAGGTTATACACAGAGATGTTCAGGGAGACACGGGGCGTATCCGGCAGATCCTGTTGAACCTGATCACAAACGCAGTCAAGTATACCCCGGACGGCGGATGTATCGGTCTTGCGGCAAAAGAGAAGGTATCAGATATCGCCGGTTACGGCAAATTTGAGTTTATTGTGGAGGACAATGGGATCGGCATGGATGAGAAATTTCTGGAGCATGTCTATGATCCCTTTGAGCGGGCGGACGATGAGCGTGTGAAGAATATTCAGGGGACGGGTCTTGGCATGTCCATCGTGAAAGGGCTTGTGAGCATGATGCAGGGCGATGTGCAGGTCCGCAGTGTACCGGGAAAGGGAACGCGTTTTACCGTGACTCTGTATCTGAAGCTGGAGAACAGGGAGGAAATTTCTGAGAAGAAAAAAACAGACAGACCTGTCACAAATCTTCTGGACAGTAACCCTCTGGCTGGCATCAGGATTCTGTTGGTGGAGGACAATGAGCTGAATCAGGAGATTGCCCGGGAACTGCTGGAGATGGCAGGGGCAGTGGTGGAACTGGCAGATAACGGCAGGGAGGCAGTGGATATGGTGCAGGAGCATCCGGACCGATATGGCACGATACTCATGGATATCCGTATGCCGGTTATGGATGGGTGTGAGGCGGCAAGGCGTATCCGTGCTCTGGGAAGACCGGATACGGACAGGGTTCCCATCATTGCCATGACAGCCAACGCGTTCTCCGAGGATGTAAAGCAGTCCCTGGATTCCGGGATGAATGCACATATTGCAAAACCAATTGACATGGAAAAGATCATCAGGACCATACAGGAGTATGTATGGAATTCATAGAAAAGGCTGAATTAAGGAAGTGATATCTGCAGCAGCAGCCATATAAAGTGCAGTCAAAATTCAAATCGAGGTTGAAACTTTTTTTCAAATATGGTATGATTTTTTTGTAAAAAAAGAAAATGGCAGATAAAAGAGGAGAATGAACTGTGGTAGGAGGAAGCTGCAAGGAAAAAATTTTAGGGAGAATGCACTTGCTTACCAACACGGAAGCGAAACTGGCAGCTTACATACTGGAACATTATGAGGAAGTGCTGAACTGTAATATTACGGAGCTGGCAGAAGAGGCAGGGGTAAGTGACGCGTCTGTTGTAAGATTCTGCAAGAGTGTGGGTTACAAGGGGTATCAGGATTTTAAAGTCAATGCGGCCAGGGATGTGCTGCCCAGGGATAAACACTTTAACCCCAGTCTGGAGCAGGGGGATGACCCGGAAACTATCTGCAGAAAGATTTTTGCCTCGGAGGTAAATGTTTTAAACAGAACACTGGCCGGGATCGATCTGCCTTTGCTCACAAAAGTGGCAGATCAGATACGCAGCGCAAAACGGCTGGTCTTTTTCGGCAGCGGTGGCAGCCTTTTAGTGGGAAAGGATGCCCAGCATAAATTTATGAAGATAGGTATCAGAGCTTTTGTCTATGATGATGTAGATATGCAGCTCATGGTTTCATCGCTTATGGAGGAGGGAGAGCTGGCTTTTGGGATTTCCCACTCAGGAAGCAACTGTAATGTTATAAATTGTCTGCGTAATGCCAGAGAAAATGGGGTCGATACAGTGGCTCTGGTAAGCCAGGGGAAAACGCCGTTGTCAAAAATTGCAGACGTGGTGCTGTATTCCTCGGCGGAGGAAACCATATTCCAGTCAGAGTCGGTGAGCACGCGGATAGCACAGCTTGCAATGATAGACACTCTGGTGGCTATCGTGGCATTTGAGGATTATGAGGATTCCTATACGGCCATCCAGAAGACCAGAAAGGCTACTTCAGAAAACAAATTATAAATGGAGCTGATGAGCTTTGGTGTGAATAAAAAGTCCGGTTCGCCGGACTTTTTATTTTGTCTAGACTGAAAAAAAATTACAGAAAAATTATTATTATGTGAAAACAAGCAAATTGATTTTCTGAAAAATATTTTTTATAAATCTGCGATAATGATGAAAAATCTTGAAAATACAGCGATATAACCAAAAATATAAAAGGAAATTGAAAATAATTTACAAAAAATAAAAATACTATTGAAAATAATTTTTAAATATGCTATGATGACATCAAGATAAAAAAAGGAGTGAAAAAGTATGAGAGCAGTTGTTTTGAACGGGCCAAATGATTTTGCACCGACAGATTTGCCGAAGCCTCAGATCGGAGATAACGACATACTTCTGGAGATGAAAAAAGCAGCTATCTGCGGAACGGACATGCGTATCCTTGCGGGAACCAAGACAAAGGGTGTTCGTTATCCATCCGTGATCGGCCATGAGATGTGCGGCATCATCAGTGAGATTGGAAAGAACGTATCTGGTTTTCAGGCAGGGGACAAGGTTGCCATTGCCAATGTGATTCCCTGTGGTTCCTGCCCGGCCTGTCTGGCGGGAAGAGAGAACGCCTGCATGAACCGAAAAGCGGTTGGATACGAGTTTGACGGAGGATTCGAGGAATATGTACTGATTCCGGAGATCGCCATTAAAAGCGGCAATGTCATCAAGCTTCCGGAACACGTATCTTTCACCGCAGGGGCTTTGATAGAACCTCTGGCCTGCTGTATCCGCGGCCTGAAAAATGCCGGAACCGGATTTAACGATACTGTATTGATCGTGGGAGCCGGACCTATCGGATTGATGCACATGCAGCTTTCCAGGATCGCAGGGGCTAAGCAGGTCATCGTAAGCGAACCCAATGAGATGAGACGCCAGGTGGCGCTTGAACTGGGAGCAGACAAAGTGGTGGACCCGACGAAAGAGAATCTGGAACAGATCATCAGTGATGCCACAGGCGGCATGGGGGCGGATGTGATCATTATGGCTATCGGCGTTCCGGCGCTGGTGAACTCCACCTTGAAGCTCTGTAAAAAGGGCGGTACCGTGAACCTTTTTGCCGGATTTGCCGGAACAGGCGAATGCACTATAGAGGTAAATACCATCCATTATAATGAAATAACCGTCAATGGAAGCACTGCGTACAAGCGTGCCGATTATCTGGAAGCGGCAGACATGGTTATGACACAAAAGATCAATCTGGATAAAATTGCAACACATACATATAAAATTGATGATTTCCAAAAGGCTTATGAGATGTGTAAAAGCGGTCAGGGTCTGAAGGTTATTATTGAACCGTAAAGTAAAGGTATCTATACAAAAAGCATTTATACAAAGAGCATTTATAAAAAAGCATATATAAAAAACATTTATATAAGAAGAAAAGGAGATTAAAATTATGGCAATGTTAGGCAAAGAGGTAAGAATGAGCAGACTGGTCAATCCAAAGAGCAATAAAATGATGGCGATCACAGTTGACCATGCCACTTCGAGGGGAATCGCTCCTCTGACAGGACTGCATCATGTTCAGGACACCATTGATAAGATAATCTTGGGAAGACCGGATGCCATGACCCTGACAAAAGGGATTGCAGAGCACTGCATGTGGAACCACGCGGGAGAGGTGGCAATGCTGATGAAGATTTCCAACTATTCCCCGGTGGCTCCAACCAGAGACACGGTCTTCGGTACTGTTGACGAAGCGATCCGGATGGGCGCCGACGCTGTATCTATGGGATGCATGACACTGGGTGACTTCCAGGGAGAGCAGTTTGAAGCGATCGGAAGAGTTTCTGAAGAGTGCATGAGAAAAGGAATGCCTCTCATCGGACATGTATATCCGAAAGGTGAGAGCGTGAAACCGGAAGACAGAACTGCCTGGGAGAATATTGCTTATTGTGTAAGAAGCGCCTGTGAGCTGGGTATGGATATTATAAAGACTACCTATACAGGAGACCCGGACAGTATGGCTAAAGTGGTGGCAACCGTGCCTTCTACCTTCCGTATTGTTATCCAGGGCGGAGATGCCTGCAAGACATTGGATGACTATCTGCAGATGACCAGAGAAGCTATGGACTGCGGTGTGGGCGGTGTGACCATGGGAAGATTTGTATGGGATTACAAAGATGTAACGGCTCTTGTCATTGCTCTGCGTTATATCATCCATGAGGGATACAGTGTAAAAGAGGCAAAGGAGCTTCTGGCCCAGCTTGAAAATGACAAAAACTACAGTGAATTCTAAGAGAAACCAATAACATACGAAACGGGTGTATAAGATGGGAAATAGATACTTATTGGGAGTGGATGTGGGGACCACCAGTATTAAAGTGGCAGTGATAGATGAACAGGCCAAGGTTTTAGGAATGAGCAGCAGTTCATACCGGCTGATCACACCAAATCAGGATTACGCGCAGATCGACACAGAGGATATGTGGAATGCCTATCTAAAGTGTATCCGGCTGCTCCAGGAAGGGAAAAACATAGACATGTCCAAGGTGGCCGGAATCAGTATATCCAGCCTGTGTCCGGGACTTACGGCTCTGGGAGAGAACGGGGAGGTGCTTACAGACCCTATTATATATTCTGACCGGCGCAGTACCCGGGAGGCGGAGATGATACTGGAAGCTGTGGGCCGCGAAAAGCTTTTTGAGATTACAGCCAATACAGCTATGGCAGGAGCCATGTCAGGAACTTCTATGCTGTGGATCAAGCGCAACCTTCCGGAAGTTTATGAAAAGACAAAGTATTTTGGCCATGTGAACACGCTGCTGGCACAGAGAATGTCCGGAAATTTTGCCATGGATCATTCCAATGCCTCCTATACGGATCTGTTTGAGACAACAGGGGGCTTCCGGTGGTCTGCATTTCTCTGTGAAAAAATTGGGATCGACATGGAGAAGCTGCCTCCGCTCCATGCGTCCACAGATGTGGTGGGCGGACTGATCCATCCCGATTTGATCCAAATGGGAATTCCCAGAGATACCCCGATCATTATCGGCGGCGGAGATACGGCCTGCGCTACTTTAGCGGCAGGCGTGACCAAAGCCGGTCAGGTGTGCGAATCCGTAGGAACTACCAATGTACTGACTGTTTGTGTGGACCAGCCCAGATTTGACAAGGGATTTATCAACAGATGTCATGTGGTGGAGGGAACCTGGATCTATCAGGGGGCACTGTCCCATACAGGCGCTTCCTACCAGTGGTTCCGGGACAACTTCTGTCAGGATTTGGTAGATCAGGCGGTGGGCACTGAGAAGACAGCGTTTCAGCTTATGAACGAGGAGGCCGACAAGGCGGAACCCGGGAGCGGGGGACTTGTATTCCTGCCCTATATGCTTGGCGAGAGAAGCCCTATCTGGGACCCTTATGCAAGGGGTGTTTTCTTTGGCGTATCTCTGCAGACCACCCGGAAAGAGATGAACCGGGCAGTAATGGAGGGATGCGGATACGGACTGAGGCAGCTCTCTGAGATCGCCGAACGGGTTACAGGACAGAGAATACAGGAATTTACGTCTATCGGAGGCGGAGCCAAGAGCGAAACCTGGGCGCAGATCAAAGCCGATATTACGGGAAAAGATATCAGGATCCTGGATATGAATGATATGGCACCCATTGGCGCTGCACTGCTTGCGGGAGTGGGCGCCGGGATTTTCAAGGATGTCTATGAAGCTGCTGACAAAGTGGAGAAAAAAGTATATAAAGTTATCCGAAGCAGCCGGGCACATGATGATATTTACAATAAGAGATATCAAGTATATATACAGTTATATCCACAGATCAAGGAACTATATAAGATTGGGAGTAACCTACATTAGGAAAAGGAGAAGAAAAATGAAGAAAAGAGTATTAGCAGCAGTGCTGTCAGCAGCCATGATATGTACCGGTCTTGCAGGATGCGGAGGAAACAGCCAAAGTACGGATGCTTCCGGAAAAGCGGATGCGGGAAAGAAGACGAAAATCACCATTGCAGTGCCGGACCCTGAGTCATCCTATATCTATCAGGCAGCGCAGGAGTTCGCGGACCGCGCCAGCGAGTATTCAGACGGAACACTGGAATTTACGGTTTCCGGTAACGGTTCCCTCTATGGCGGGGATACGGCAGCGGGCATTAAACAGCTTTCCGCAGGTTCTCTGCAGATGCTGATCCTGGCAAGCAGTGTGTATGCCAGCTTTGAACCGGGATACAATGTCATCTCAGTGCCTTACATGTTTGACGACCAGCAGCAGCTTCTGGACTATTTAAACAGTCACACAGGAAAGGAACTGATGAACCGTGTTTCCGATATGGGGATCACCACTGTGGGAAGCTGGACCAGATCTTTCCGCAAGATCACCAATTCCAAGAATCCTGTGAACAAACCGGAGGATTTGAAGGGCATGGTTCTCAGAGTGCCCAATAATGCCCTGTATGTAGAGTTCTTCGGAGCCTGCGGTGCAGTGACGACGCCTATGAACTTCAGTGAGGTTTACAATGCGCTTCAGTTAAATACTCTGGACGGACAGGAAAATCCGGTGGATGTTCCATTCTCTAACAAGTTCTACGAGGTACAGAAATATATCTCCGGCACAGAGCATATGGCAGATGCCTGGCTGGTAGGGATCAACAGCTCTGTCTATGACGGCTTATCTGAAAAACAGCAGGAGGCCATCACGAAAGCCGGTGAGGAAGTACAGCAGTGGAATGTTGATTTCATGGAAAAAGAAGATGAGACTGCCCTGCAGACACTGCTTGATAACGGCATGGAGTACAATGAAATCTCTGAGGAAGACCGTCAGGAATTTGTGAAAGTATCCCAGTCCTGTTACGATAAGTTCAAGGAACTGATCGGGGATGATGAACTGTTCAACGCTACAACAGAATTTTGCGGTAAAAACTAAGAAAATGGTGGAGGTGTTCTTATGGAACGAAAGAAAACAGCCCTGTCCAGATTCTTTGATGTGATCGGCGGAGTGGAGAATGTGGTTCTCGCCATTATGGTGGTTGGGATGATATTCACGATCCTGGTACAGATCATAGGGCGTGTGATCGGACATCCCTTTCCGTGGACAGAGGAAACCAGCAGGTATCTCTTTCTGTGGATGATGTTTGTAGCGCTGGCGGCAGGCTTTAACCAGGCGGAATCTTCCCGTGTCACGCTGTTTGTGGCAAAGGGGCCAAAATGGCTGAGAAAGTTCAGTGAAATATTATACGCAGTGATTGTAACCGCATTTTTTGTCTTTATGATAATTTACGGTTGGGAAGTGGTCCGCCAGCAGATCATGATGAAGGAAATGGGAACAGCTCTGATGATTCCCATGTACATAATCGGTATTTGCCAGCCGGTTGCCGGTGTACTTGGCATTATCGGCGTCCTGCAGAGCTTCATGGAATATCATGGAAATATTGAGATAGCAGGGAAAAGAAAAAATGAAAAAGAAACAGAAGAGAAGGAGAGGTGACGACAGATGGTGATGAGTATTACATTATTGGTGGTTTTCCTGCTGCTTATGTTCCTGGGAGTTCCCATTGCGATCTCACTGGGCGCGGCATCTGTGTTTACGATCGTGACAATGTCCTCTCTGCCTCTTTCCATGGCGGCACAGTCGATGTTTACCTCTATGAACAGCTTTATCATGGTTGCGGTTCCGCTGTTTATTCTGTGCGGCTCTCTAATGGATGAGGGCGGAGTTGCGGATAAGATCTATGATCTGGCGGAGTCCATGGTGGGCTGGATCTTCGGAGGTCTGGGTCATGTATCTGTTGTGGTTAATATGCTGTTTGCGGGAATGTCAGGCTCCTCTGTGGCAGCCATTGCATCCATCGGCAAGATGAGTATCAACGCGCTGGAGAAGAAAGGCTATCCAAAGGATTATGCCACAGCTATCAACCTGTCCGGTTCCATGCTGGCTTCAGTCATTCCGCCCAGTATCCTGATGATCAACGCGGCAGCTACGGCTAATGTTTCTATCGGTCAGGCCCTGCTGGCAGGACTGATCCCCGGAATCATCATCGGCCTGATATTTATGGTCTACAATTACTTTTATTGTAAGAAGCACAAGATTGGTGACCGTACTCCTTTTGAGGGAAAACGTCTGGGCAAGGCATTCGTAAGCGCTATTCCGGCGCTTCTGACTCCGGTCATTCTGCTGGGCGGCGTGTATACAGGTTTTTACACCCCTACAGAGGGCGCAGCCATTGCCGTTGTTTATACGATCCTGGTTTCAGTTTATGTATATAAAAACCTGAAATGGAGAGATATTCCCCGCATTATCTGCAAGAATGCCCGCTCTACAGGAACCATTCTCTTTGTAGCGATTGCGGCAAAGCCGGCTTCTCTGATCTTCGAGCTGGATGGACTGCCAAGTGCAGTGGCAAATATGATAACCGGTATTTCCGATAACCGGATCGTCATTATGTTTGTGCTTTACCTGTTCCTGATCTGTGTGGGAATGTTCATGGATGCCACAGCGGCAATTTTCATCCTGGTACCCATCCTTCTTCCTGCAGTGCAGGCAGTTGGAGTGTCTCCCCTGTTCTTTGTGGTATTCCTGGTGATCACCCTGTCCTTTGGACTGATCACCCCGCCGGTTGGTGTATGCCTCTATGCGGCGCAGAATGTTACGGGGCTTGACTTGGAGAAGATAATCAAGGCCTCCGTGCCATGGATCATTCTTATTGCAGTTGCCTTATGTATCTTTATTATATTCCCATCCATTATTACAGTGCCTGTGGGACTCATATTCGGAACCTGACAGAGGAACCATTGAGGAGGAAATGATATGAAAATAGTAGTGTTAGACGGATATACGGAAAACCCCGGCGATCTGAGCTGGGAAGCTTTGGAGCAGTATGGGGAGCTTACGGTCTATGACCGTACTTCCTATGTGGATTCCCCTCTCATTGCCGAGAGGATTGGAAATGCTGAAATCGTAGTGATGAACAAAACCCCCATTACCAGAGAAACAATTGATAAATGCCCCAATATAAAGCTGATCGCTGTGCTGGCTACAGGCTATAATGTGGTTGACTGTGAGTATGCCAGGGAAAAGGGAATTCCCGTAGCAAATGTACCTACCTATGGGACTCAGATCGTCGGCCAGTATGCAGTAGGACTGCTGCTGGAAATCTGCTCCCACTATGGACACCATGCGCAGACAGTGGCAGAGGGAAGATGGGAGAACAATGCGGACTGGTGTTATTGGGACTACCCCATGATAGAGCTTTACGGCAAGACAGCCGGGATCATCGGATTGGGAAGGATCGGCCAGGCCACCGCTAAAATTCTTCAGGCCATGGACATGAAAGTGCTTGCCTATGACGCTTACCAGAGCGAAGCAGGCAAAAAGCTGGCAGAGTATGTGGATTTAGATACCCTGTTTGCCCAGGCGGATGTGATCTTCCTGCACTGCCCGCTTTTCCCTGAAACAGAAGGCATTATAAACAAGGAAAATATTGCAAAAATGAAAGACGGCGTCATTCTGATAAACAACAGCCGGGGACAATTGGTAGTGGAACAGGATCTGGCAGATGCATTGAACAGCGGAAAAATATATGCGGCAGGCCTGGATGTAGTATCCACAGAGCCGATCAAAGGTGACAACCCGCTGCTGAAAGCAAAGAACTGCTTTATCACACCCCATATTTCCTGGGCGGCGCAGGCATCACGCCAGCGTATTATGGACATTACTGCCGATAATATCAAAGCCTTTCTGGAAGGCAGTCCTGTGAATATTGTAAATAAACAGTAACTGTGGAGTGACCCACCCGGCAGTGACTTAAATAAGACGGTCAATGCGGGAGCTGCCGCACAGAGCCGATGTTTTGACAGCAGCCGGGCGGGATATCGGGAAAGGAGTAAACGTATGGAGAATAAGGTGTCATTTGACTACTCAAAAGCGGCAGGCTTTATCAGTGCCCACGAAGTAGAGTACATGAAGGAGACCGCAGAGCATGCCAAGGCAAAGCTGGTGTCAAAGAGCGGGGAGGGCAGTGATTTTCTCGGATGGATAGATCTCCCTGTGGAATATGACAGAGAAGAATTTTCAAAGATCAGGAAAGCGGCTGAAAAGATCCGGTCTGATTCAGAGGTGCTGGTGGTAATTGGTATCGGAGGTTCTTACCTGGGTGCCAGGGCAGCCATTGAATTTTTAAGGCACGGGTTTTATAACAACATCAGCAGGGAACAGAGAAAAACCCCGGAGATTTACTTTGCAGGCAATAATATCAGCAGCACCTACCTGAAAGGGCTTATTGATGTGATAGGCAGCAGGGACTTTTCCGTCAATGTGATATCCAAGTCGGGAACCACCACAGAACCCGCAATTGCTTTCCGCGTGTTTAAGGAAATGCTGGAGAACAAATATGGAAGGAAAGAGGCGGCAGGGAGAATTTATGCCACCACAGACAAGTCCCGGGGAGCCTTAAAGAGCCTTGCGGCAGAGGAGGGCTATGAAACCTTTGTGGTACCGGATGATGTGGGAGGCCGTTTCTCAGTGCTGACCGCAGTAGGACTGCTTCCCATTGCTGTCAGTGGGGCGGATCTTGAGAAGCTCATGGAGGGAGCTGCCTGCGGTAGAGAGAATGCCCTGAATCTTCCCTTTGAAAAAAATGATGCACTCCTTTACGCCGCAGTCCGCAACATTCTTCTGAGAAAAGGCAAATCCGTAGAACTTCTGGCTAATTATGAACCCAGTGTCCACTATGTGTCTGAATGGTGGAAACAGCTTTACGGGGAGAGTGAGGGCAAAGACCAAAAAGGCCTCATGCCGGCCTCTGTGGATCTGACCACAGACCTTCATTCCATGGGACAGTTTATTCAGGATGGCGCCAGGATCATGTTCGAGACAGTCCTGAATGTGGAGACTCCCAGAGAGGATCTGGTGATCAGGGAAGAAAAGACGGATTTGGACGGACTGAATTATCTTGCCGGAAAAACGGTTGATTTTATCAACAAGAGTGCCATGAACGGCACTGCCTTAGCTCATACCGACGGCAATGTACCAAATCTGCGTGTGAATATACCGGAACAAAATGAGTTTTATCTTGGGCAGTTATTCTATTTCTTTGAGTTTGCCTGCGGTATCAGCGGCTATATACTGGGAGTGAATCCTTTTAACCAGCCCGGGGTGGAGAGTTATAAGAGCAACATGTTCGCACTTTTGGGAAAACCAGGATATGAAGAAAAACACGCACAACTGACAGATCGGCTTTAAAGTGTAAAACAGTTTGATTTTAACTGTCCCGAAAGAACACCGGCAGGATAAGAACTTGCCAGAGCCTTCCGGGACGGTGGAACCGACAGAAGGACAGGGTTTGAAACCCGAAAATATTTTAGTATCAGGGCCTGGAAAAATTTTTTGAAAAAAATTAAAAAAAGGACTTGATTTTTTTTGAGATATACTTTATAATTCATTTTGTTGTGAAACAATGGGCTATCGCCAAATGGTAAGGCAACGGACTCTGACTCCGTCATTTCAAGGTTCGAATCCTTGTAGCCCAGCTAAGAATCAATATCCCAGACAAAAATGTCTGGGATATTTTGGTATACAGGAAAATTGTTTGGTACAGAGATTTTGTACCTGGGAGGCATGAAATGAAATATTCTTTTGAAAGCTATGTGCGCTACAGTGAAATAGGGGAGGACAGGAGCCTGACTCTGAATTCTGTCATCAATTATTTTCAGGACTGCAGCACCTTTCATTCGGAACACGCAGGTGTGGGGATTGATTATCTTCAGGAAAAAAATCAGGTATGGGTCCTGTCCTCATGGCAGATAATCGTGGAGCGGTATCCGAAGCTCTGTGAGAAGATCAGGATCACCACCTGGCCCTATGCCTTTAAGCGGTTTCTGGGCAGCAGGAATTTTACCATGGAGGATGAGAACGGCGCCACAGTAGCTTACGCCAATTCCCTGTGGACCTATCTGGATCTGGAGAGCGGCATGCCCGTCAATGTGTCAGAACAGCAGGTAGCAGCATACTCACTGGAGGAGAAGTACCCAATGGAATACGCCCCCAGAAAGATCAAGATGCCTGAAGCTTTTGTGGAATACGAAAGTTTTCCGGTCCGTCCCCATCATCTGGATACGAACCACCATGTGAACAACGGACAGTATGTGGCCATGGCGGAAGAATATGTGCCTGCCGGCTTCTGTGTGCATCAGATGCGGGCGGAGTATAAGGGACAGGCAGTGCTTGGGGATATTATAGTACCAAAGGTGAAAAGTGAGCAGGGAATCTGTACAGTGGCTCTCTGCGGCGAGAACGGAGAACCCTATGCGGTTGTGGAATTAAAGGAGAAGAAAGAATGGAATTAGGTAAAAAACAGAAACTGGTTGTTGTGAAAACTGTGGATTTTGGTGTATATCTGGGAGACAGACAGGATGCAGGGGAGACGGACAGAGTGCTGCTTCCGGGCAAAGAAGTACCGGAGGGCACCGGAGAAGGTGACATGATGGAGGTATTCCTCTACAAGGATTCCTCTGACCGCCTGATCGCAACCACCAGAACTCCGGGACTTATGATAAATCAGGTGGGTTTTTTGAAGGTTGCCCAGGTGACAAAGATCGGTGCGTTTCTGGACTGGGGACTGGAAAAAGACCTGTTTCTTCCATATAAAGAACAGACAAAGAAGGTTCACGAGGGGGAGGAAGTTCTGGTATCCCTCTATATTGACAAGAGCAGCCGTCTGTGCGCCACCATGAAGGTATACCACTATCTGAAGACCAATTCTCCCTATATTGTAGGGGATATGGTGACAGGCGTGGTATATGAGCAGAGTGACAATTTTGGCGTGTTCGTGGCTGTGGACGGGCAGTATTCCGGTCTGATACCAAAACAGGAGGCCCAGGGCAACTATAAGGTGGGTGAGGAGCTGACATTCCGTGTCACACAGGTGCGTGAGGATGGAAAATTGAACCTCAGCGCAAAGCAGAAGGCCCACATCCAGCTCCATGAGGACGCCCAGAGCGTATACGAGATCATACAGGATTTTGAAGGTGTTCTGCCTTTTGATGATAAAGCTTCCCCGGAAATTATCCAGAGGGAATTCGGCCTGAGCAAGAATGCGTTCAAACGTGCAGTGGGACATTTGCTGAAGGAAGAGAAAATAGAACTGAAAAACCATAAAATTTATATACGTTAGATGCTTCACGAATAGGAAAAGGTATGATATACTTGTACCGTAAATCAATTTATTAAATTCTTTTTTGTACTTGTCCAGAAGGAGGAAAATAAGTGGACTCGATAGATTATTATGACCGATACGCGGTACCTTATTATGAAGAAACTGTAGATCTGAGCATGGAGGAGCAGCTTGAGCGTTTTATGGACTTGCTGCCGGAGAATGCGGAAGTTCTTGATTTGGGCTGTGGGTCGGGAAGAGACACCTTGTTTCTCGAAGACGAAGGATTCAGCGTGACCGCAATGGACGGCTCCGCCAGAATGTGTGAACTGGCAGAGATCCATACGGGGCGGGATATCCTGCATCTGCGCGTGGAAGACATGGAATTTGACGATGTGTTCCATGGTATCTGGGCGTGCGCCGTTTTAGGCCATTTTCCACCGGACAAAATCCAGGAAGTGATGCAGAAAATCCTCAATGCACTGAAAGACGACGGAATTCTGTATTTTTCTGTGCGCAAAGGCGACAGGAACGGCAGATACAACGGACGCTATTACTACGATTACAGCAGGGATTCCCTGGATAACCTTCTGGATCCGATCCCGAATATCAAAGTGCTGGATATCTGGAAGACCAGTGATGCCCGCGGAGAAGACAATAAAAACAAGTGGTACAATGTGCTGCTTCGCAAAGTAAAGAATAAAGAAGAATAGACACCATACAGGAACAGTAAAACAGAGGAGAACAGTCGTGGAGTTTACACATTTGCATGTACATACAGAGTACAGCCTGTTGGACGGTTCTAATAAAATAAATGAATATGTAGCCAGAGTAAAAGAACTGGGAATGGATAGTGCAGCCATAACGGACCACGGTGTCATGTTTGGCTGCATAGATTTTTATAGGGCGGCAAAAGCTGCGGGGATCAAACCCATTCTGGGATGTGAGGTCTATGTGGCGCCCGGTTCCCGGTTTGACAAGGAGATTGGCAGAGAAGAGGACCGTTATTATCACCTGGTACTTTTGGCGGAAAACCAGGAGGGCTATCAGAATCTCATGAAAATTGTATCCGCCGGATTTGTGGATGGCTTTTATTACAAGCCGCGTGTGGATCTGGAGATTCTGGAGAAATATCATGAAGGAATTATTGCATTAAGTGCATGTCTTGCAGGAGAAGTTGCAAGAAGTATAACAAAAGGTTTTTATGAGGAGTCAAAAAAGGCGGCGCTGCGCTATGAGGAGATTTTCGGAAAAGGAAATTTCTTTCTGGAACTGCAGGACCATGGAATACCGGAACAGCACAGGGTGAACCAGCAGCTTGTGCGTATGAGCCGGGAGACAGGGATAGAGCTGGTGGCCACCAATGATATCCATTATACCTACAGCACGGACGCCGAAGCCCATGACATTCTGCTGTGCGTGCAGACCGGGAAACGGCTCCAGGATGAGGACAGGATGCGCTACGAGGGCGGCCAATACTACGTGAAATCCGTAGAAGAAATGGCGGCTCTGTTTCCCTATGCTCCCCAGGCTTTGGAAAATACCCACAAGATAGCAGAACGCTGTAATGTGGAAATTGAATTCGGCGTGACAAAGCTTCCGAAATTCGATGTGCCGGAAGGCTATACCGCATGGGAATATCTGAACAAGCTGTGCTTCGACGGACTTGCAGAGCGGTACAGCGGGGATATGGGGGAACTGGAGGAGCGCCTGAATTATGAGCTTAACGTCATTAAAAACATGGGATATGTGGATTACTTCCTGATCGTCTGGGATTTTATCCGGTATGCCAGGGACCATGACATTATCGTAGGGCCGGGACGTGGTTCCGCCGCGGGAAGTCTTGTATCCTATACCCTTGGGATCACAAAACTGGACCCCATCAAATATAATCTGCTCTTTGAGCGTTTCCTGAACCCGGAACGTGTATCCATGCCCGATATCGACGTGGATTTCTGCTTCGAGAGAAGGCAGGAGGTCATTGACTATGTGGTGGAAAAGTACGGCAAAGACCGGGTAGTCCAGATCGTAACATTCGGTACCATGGCTGCAAGGGGTGTGATCCGCGATGTGGGCAGAGTTATGGATCTTCCTTATGCTCAGTGTGATCTGATCGCCAAGATGATCCCTACAGAACTGAATATCACCATAGACAAGGCTATGAAGATGAATCCTGAGCTGAGAAATCTTTATGAGTCAGACGATACGGTGAAAAAGCTCATAGACATGAGTAAAAGACTGGAGGGACTTCCAAGACATACCTCCATGCACGCCGCAGGTGTGGTGATCAGCCAGAAGCCGGTGGTGGAATATGTACCTCTGTCCAGGGCGTCAGACGGTTCTCTGGTCACCCAGTTTACCATGACTACCCTGGAGGAGCTGGGACTTCTGAAGATGGACTTTCTTGGCCTGCGCACACTGACGGTGATCCAGAACGCGGCAAAACTGGTGGAGCGGGACAAGGGTATCGCTCTGGATATGGACAAGATTGACTATGATGACAAGAAAGTATACGCCATGCTGGGGGCAGGCAAGACGGAAGGTGTGTTCCAGCTTGAAAGCGGCGGTATGACAAGCTTTATGAAGGAGCTGAAGCCGGGCAATCTGGAGGATGTCATTGCCGGAATCTCTCTCTACCGTCCGGGTCCCATGGATTTTATTCCCCAGTATATCAGAGGAAAGAACAATCCGGACAGCATTACCTACGACTGTCCCGAGCTGGAGCCTATTCTGGACGCGACCTACGGCTGTATCGTATATCAGGAACAGGTTATGCAGATCGTGCGGAACCTGGGAGGCTATACACTTGGAAGAAGTGACATGGTGCGCCGTGCCATGAGTAAGAAGAAGGCGGCTGTCATGGAAAAAGAGCGGAAGAACTTTGTCTACGGCAACGAGGAGGAAGGGGTTCCGGGCTGCATCAACAGGGGAATCAGTGAAAAGGTGGCAAACAAGATCTTTGACGACATGACAGATTTTGCAAAGTACGCCTTCAACAAATCACATGCTGCGGCTTACGCGGTTGTGGCCTACCAGACTGCGTTTTTAAAATATTACTATCCGGTGGAATTCATGGCAGCCCTCATGACATCTGTCATTGACAATCCCTCCAAAGTATCAGAATATATCCTTTCCAGCAGAAGAATGGGCATTGCCATCCTTCCCCCTGACATCAACAAAGGGGAGAGCTCCTTCTCTGTGGACGGCGGTTCCATACGCTACGGACTTTCTGCCATAAAGAGCATTGGCAAACCTGTCATTGAGGGGCTTGTGGAGGAGCGGAATTTAAGGGGAGGGTTCAAGACACTCCGGGATTTCATAGAGCGCATGTCCGGGCGGGATATCAATAAACGGACCATAGAGAATTTTATCAAGGCAGGGGCCTTTGACGGGATTCCCGGCAACAGGCGACAGAAAATGATGGTCTATGTACAGATACTGGATGCGGTGAACCAGGAAAAGAAGACTGCCATGACAGGGCAGATGAGTCTTTTTGATTTGGTTTCCGAGGAGGAAAAGGAAGCCTACGAGATCCGTATGCCGGATGTGGAGGAGTATCCAAAGGAAGCCAAGCTTGCATTTGAAAAAGAAGTGCTGGGTGTGTATATCAGTGGTCATCCTCTGGAAGAATATGAACAGAGATGGAGAAACAATATAACAGCAGTCACCACGGACTTTCTGCCGGACGATGAGACCGGAATGCCCAGAGTTATAGACAACTCAAAAGTCACTGTGGGCGGCATGATCACAGGCAAGACCATAAAATACACCAAGACTAATAAGGTTATGGCGTTCCTCACTGTGGAGGATTTGGTGGGAACTGTGGAAATTGTGGTATTTCCCAGGGATTACGAGAAGAATGCCCAGCTCATGGAGGTGGACGACAAAGTATTTATCCAGGGAAGAGTGTCTGCGGAGGATGAAAAGGCCAGCAAACTGATCTGTGAGAATATACGTTCCTTTGACGATGTGCCCAGTGAATTGTGGGTGCAGTTTGCCACAAAAGAAGAATTTTTGTCGAAAGAGGAAGGGTTTTATCAGGATTTGAGTGACTCAGACGGAAGAGACTCTGTGGTGGTGTATATTCGTTCTCCCAAGGCAGTGAAAAGGCTCGGCCCGTCCAGGAATGTAAAGATAAATGGGGAACTTCTTGGCAAACTGTACGAAAAGTACGGTTTTGACAACGTAAAAGTTGTGGAAAAGAGTATTGAAAAACTCACCAAAATGCATTAAAATAAGGAAGATTAGAGGTCAAGAGGGAATATTTGAATTTACAGTAATGGAGGAGAAAAATGGCTGCGAATAAAGAAATTAAGACAATCGGTGTTTTAACCAGCGGTGGAGATGCCCCAGGAATGAATGCTGCCATCCGTGCAGTTGTAAGACGAGGCCTGAGCCGCGGCATTAACATGAAAGGTGTTTTAAAAGGATATAACGGATTACTGAACGAAGAGATAATTGATTTGACAGCCGTGGACGTTTCCGATACCATCCAGAGAGGCGGTACCATTCTCTATACGGCACGCTGTGCAGAATTCCGTACAGAGGAAGGACAGAGACGCGGTGCTGAAGTGTGTAAAAAGCACGGGATCGACGGCCTTGTAGTTATCGGCGGTGACGGTTCCTTTGCCGGTGCACAGAAGCTTGCCAATCTGGGGATCAACGCAGTAGGCGTACCGGGAACCATTGATCTGGATATTGCATGTACAGAGTATACCATTGGATTTGACACTGCTGTGAATACGGCTATGGAAGCCATTGACAAAGTACGTGATACCTCTACCTCCCATGAGCGTGTCAGCATCATCGAAGTTATGGGAAGAAATGCCGGATACCTGGCGCTGTGGTGCGGTATTGCCAACGGTGCGGAGGATGTCCTGCTTCCGGAAAAGTATGACTACGATGAGCAGCAGATCATCAATAATATTATTGATAACCGTAAGAAAGGCAAAAAGCATCATATCATCATCAACGCTGAGGGTATCGGACACTCAGAGGCTATGGCAAAGCGTATCGAGGCTGCCACAGGTATTGAGACAAGGGCAACCATCCTGGGCCACATGCAGCGAGGCGGAAGCCCCACATGTAAGGACCGTGTATATGCATCTATTATGGGTGCAAAAGCAGTGGATGTCCTTCTGGAAGGCAAGACCAAGAGAGTTATCGGATACAAGAATGGCGAGTATGTGGATTTTGACATCAATGAGGCACTGGCTATGAAGAAAACCATTCCGGATTATCAGTTTGAGATCAGCTATTCTCTGTCACACAACTACAGCAAGAACGTATAAATTTATTATCTGTCCGGATACAGGGATAGAGGTAAGGTGTGTATATGAGAAAGATGCATGTCAGTAAGACAAAATTTAAAACTGCACAAATCATCGCGCTGGGATTTGCAGCCATTATCCTGCTGGGAGCATTGCTGCTTTCCCTTCCCATCGCGTGGGCACCGGGGCATCAGATTAAATTCATCGATGCCCTTTTTACGTCCACCACTTCTATCTGTGTGACCGGACTGGTGACACAGTCCACCTATGGGGCGTGGTCCGGGTTCGGACATCTTGTTATCCTGTTTCTGATCCAGCTTGGGGGATTCGGTGTCATAACCTGCGGAACCCTAGTGGTCCTGGCAATGGGAAAGCGTGTGAGCATACGCAACAGACGGCTTATACAGGAATCCTATAATCTGGATACCCTGAAGGGGCTTATAGCACTTGTGCGTAAGATCGTGACGGGGACTCTGCTGGTGGAAGGTGTGGGGATGATTTTCTATTCCTTTCAGTTTGTACCCGAGTATGGGCTGCGCAGAGGACTGGAGATTTCCCTGTTCAATGCAGTTTCTGCCTTCTGTAACGCGGGAATGGATATCATCGGTGACAACAGCCTTGCGGATTACGCGGGGAATCCCCTGGTGAACTTTACCACAATAGCTCTCATTGTGCTGGGCGGCATCGGATACCTGGTCTGGTGGGATCTGATAAAGCTTATGAAACGGCTGCTGCGCAGGGAGATGGGATTCAGGCAGTCTGTGAGGGCTTTGGAACTGAACACGAAGATTGCGCTTACAGCTACCGGTATCCTGATCTTTGGCGGTGCAGTCCTGATCCTGGCGCTGGAACACAGAAACCCGGGAACCCTTGGGAACATGCCTTTTTGGGAAAAATGTATGGCTGCGCTCTTCCAGTCCGTGACCTGCAGGACTGCGGGATTCTTTACGATCCCCCAGGAAAATCTCCATGAGGCTTCTGCTATGATCTGCATGATCCTCATGTTCATTGGAGGCTCCCCTCTGGGAACAGCAGGCGGCGTGAAGACCACAACAGTCGCAGCCTTGCTGCTGACCGGTTCCTCCTTTTTCAAGGGCAAGGAAGATACAGAGGTGTTCAACAGAAGGATCCCTGAGACCAATATCAGGACAGCCTGGGTAGTGGTCATGCTGGGTCTTGGGGTTGTGCTCACCTCCACGGTGGCACTGGCCATTGTCACGGAAGGTATGGCGGAAGGCGCGTATCTGATCAATATCCTGTATGAGGTGACTTCAGCGGGGGCCACGGTGGGGCTGACAAGAGGGCTTACCCCCATACTGCCTGCGGCGGGCAAGCTGATCATTATTTTGACTATGTATATTGGGCGTATCGGTCCCACGACTCTGGCGACAGCACTTACCATCCACGGCGAGAAAAAACCTTCGGGTATGCATCTGCCGGACCAGAAAATATTTATCGGCTAGGAGAATGAGAATATGAAGAAAAAAACATTTGCAGTCATTGGTCTGGGAAAGTTCGGCTATGCTGTGGCGGAGACGCTGGCAAAGGCCGGATATGAGGTTCTGGCGGTGGACGGGGATAATGAAAGGGTGCAGGCCATCGCCCCCTATGCATCCTATCCTCTGTGCGCGGATGTGACAGAGCCGGGGGTGATGGAGTCCCTGGATTTTTCCAATGTGGATGTGGCCGTCATCGGTATTTCCGACCATATGGAGGCCAGCATTATAGCCACTCTTTACGCAAAGGAAGCAGGGGTATCCTATGTGCTGGTAAAGGCAAACGGCGTACTTCACGGGCATATTTTGAAGAAGATCGGTGCGGATGAGGTGATTTTTCCCGAATATAATACCGGTGTGCGTGTTGCCAAGAATTTCATTTCAGGCAGATTTAAGGATTTCTTTGAGCTTTCAGACGAAGTCAGCATGGTGGAAATGCATGTGCCTGACGTGTGGGTGGGGAAAAGCCTGATCGAGCTGGACCTGCGGGGACGCTACGGCATCAATGTGATTGCCGTGAAAGAAGGGGAGAACGTCACCATTGAGATGAATCCAAAGGAACCGCTGAGAACAGGACAGACCCTGGGAATTGTGGGGAAAAACGAAATCCTCTCCAGGCTCAGCGAGACCAACTATCGGTATTGAGGTATTCTATATGATCACAAGCATGTCAAATTCACAGATAAAGCACATACAGCAGCTCATGAAAAAAGCCAAGGCCCGCCGGGAAAGCGGGCTTTTTGTGGTGGAAGGGATCAAGATGTTCAGGGAGGCACCAAAAGAGAGGATACATAGGGTATATGCCTCTGTCTCGTTTTTGGAGTCAAAGGACAACCGTACCATTCTGGAGGAAAAAGGATTCGGGCCGGGAAGTCCGGAGATGGAGGAAGTGGAGGATAAGATATTCCGCTCCCTTTCCGATACGGTGACTCCCCAGGGAATCCTCTGCCTTGTCAGACAGATAAATACTCCGCTCTCTTCCATGCTGGAGACAGAGGATGGGCAGGAGCCTCTGCTCATGATACTGGAGGATCTACAGGACCCGGGCAATCTGGGAACCATCCTGCGTACTGGTGAGGGTGCAGGGGTATCCGGCGTGATCCTGAATAAAAACTGCGTAGACTTGTACAATCCCAAAGTGATCCGTTCTACAATGGGTTCTGTGTACCGGGTACCTGTGCTTACAGTGGACAGCATTTTAGATATCCTTCCGGAACTGAAGAGACAGGGCGTGCGGACATATGCGGCGCATCTGCAGGGGGCGCATTTTTACGACCAGGAGAATTTGGGAGGAAAGGCTGCTTTCTTTATAGGAAATGAGGGAAACGGCTTGTCTGATGATCTGTCCGGCCGGGCAGACTGCCTCATAAAAATACCCATGATGGGACAGGTGGAATCCCTGAATGCAGCCATGGCTGCGGGGATACTCATGTATGAGGCGTCAAGACAGAGAAGACAGCTCCTGAGGAGCTGATCAAAAAAAGATTCTGTGAATGCGGAGTGATCCGTTTTCATTAGAGTCTTTTTTTTTATAATTAATATGTATATTTTTCAGTACAAGCAATATATCGCTCCAATGCATCAAAAAATGATAGGCTTTCTGTAAATATCTACAAATTGTTACAAAAATTACCCGCTTGACAATAAAATGTAATCTTGATACAATAAGTCCGTAACAAAAATTAATAAATTTGTAACAAATAAAAACAAATGGACTTATAGGAGGCCTTTTTTTATGAAAGAAAGAATGCGACGTATTTTATGCTGTATGGGAACTGCAGGTGTTATGACAGTCATGATGGCGGTTCCGGCAATGGCAGCAGATGTTACGGAAGATGATCAGAATATAGAAGTGATACAGGAAGCAGAACAGACAGAGGAAGAAGCTAATGCGGATACTGACGTTCAGGATGCAGCGGACAGCCAGGACGCGGAGACTGCGGAAAATGAAGAAGCACAGGCTGAGGATACACAGGATGACAGTTGGAGCGATAAGGTCGCGGCAAATGTTCTTACATATGCCAATATCCGTGAAGGGGCAGATGTGAGCAGCCAGTGTGTAGGCAGACTTCCTTCCGGAGCAGTGGCCACTGTAGTCGGAAATGATGAGGGATGGCTGCAGGTGACTTCCGGGGAGGTCAACGGATATATAAGAGAAGATTTGGTGGTTTCCGGTGATGAAGCCAGGAATTTATATGAAGCTATGTACGGCGCAGGGGATATCTCTGTTGAGGCTGTAACCGTGGATGCAGAGGCAGAAGCGGCAGCAGCATTGGCTGCAGAAGCAGCCCGATCCGCACAGGCATCTGCTCAGGCAGTACAGACGGAGCAGGGACAGGCAGCACAGGAAACAGAGGCGGTCAGCACACAGGAGACAGCACAACAGGTATCCGTCTCAACATCAGATCTTGATCTGATGGCAGCTATCATTGAATGTGAAGCCGGCGGTGAATCTTATGAAGGAAAGATTGGTGTCGGAGCTGTTATCATGAACCGCATTAGAAGCGGGGAGTTTCCAAATACATTATCAGAAGTCATCTACCAGAGCGGCCAGTTTGAACCCACATGGACGGGTAAACTGTCAAGCGTACTCTCACGGGGAGCAAGTGAGGCATGTTATGCAGCCGCTCAGGATGTCTTCGCCGGAGCAAATACCATCGGAGGCCGCCTCTTTTTCCACGCTGGCGGAGGAAGTGGCCTGACTATTGGAAATCAGACATTTTACTAAAATATTCGAGCAAGAGCGGAATGGGGAGAACCTGTTCCGTTCTTTTTTTATATAACATTGTTCCGAAAGCCAAAGTGTATTAAAATAGAGCCAAAGGAGACAAGATTATGCTGATTCAGATTGTAGAGGATGACAGGGCGCTGAGTGACGGGATCGCACTGGCTCTTGGAGAAAAAGATACAGAATTTGTGCAGTGCACAGGCGTGAGAAATGCAGAGAAGGTATATGAGGAGAAGAGACCGGATTTGATCATTCTGGATATTAATCTGCCTGATGGGAGCGGATATGATTATCTGAAATGGGTACGGAGCCGTGCGGATACCCCCGTCCTTATGCTCACCGCCAATGATATGGAGATGGATGAGGTTATGGGACTGAGCCTGGGGGCTGATGACTATATGACGAAACCCTTCAGCCTGGCAGTTCTCCGGGCGAGGATCCAGGCGCTTTTTCGCAGGCAGGCCAAGGCACAGCGGGAGAGATATGAGTTTGACGGTTTTATCTTAGACTTTGCAGGACTAACCTTTGAAAAGAACGGACAGGAGATATCCTTCAGCAAAAATGAACAGAGGCTGCTCAGACTGTTTTTGGAAAACGAAGGAAGAGTGCTGACACGCTCTGTACTTGTGGACAGGCTCTGGACCGACGGTGCGGAGTATGTGGATGAGAATGCGCTGTCCGTCACAGTGAACAGGCTGCGGGGCAAGCTGGAGGACAAGAGAAAAGGCATCACTTATATACAGACCGTATACGGGCAGGGATATGTCTGGAGGCGTGAGAGGACAGGAGAGACGGGTTATGCTGAGAAGTAGAGAGGCAAAAAAAGTGGAGGAAATGCTGGATGCAGCTCTTCAGGGGAATTTCCGGGAATCCGACTACGACGAGTCGGAGCTATCCAGGGTGGAGACAAAGTGGAAGCGGTTCCTGAGCACCTCTGCGCTGTCAAAGGAGCAGTTGGAGAGGGAGAAAGAGAATGTAAAAAGTCTGGTATCAGATATCTCCCATCAGACCAAAACTCCTGTGGCCAACATCAGGCTCTATACGGAGCTTCTGAAGGAGAGACTCTGCGGGGAGGAGAATACGCCGGAAAGACAGCAGGAGATCAGGATGGCCGAGGAAATATCCAGGCAGGCCGAAAAGTTGGAGTTTCTTATACAGTCTCTGACGAAAATGTCCAGACTTGAAAGCAATATTCTGGCAGTTCAGCCGGAAGAACAGGGACTGAAGAAGCTGCTTGAAGAGAGTATCGGGGATGTGACGCCCAAGGCAGAGAAGAAACAGATACAAATTATCAACAACTGTGTGGACAACATTACGGCATTTTACGATTTTAAGTGGACAAAAGAGGCGGTCTGCAATGTGCTGGACAATGCGGTGAAATACTCACCCAGGGGAGGAAAGGTTATCCTCTCGGTCACAGAATATGAGCTTTACGCAGCAGTCAGCGTGAGAGATGAGGGGATAGGTATCCCGGAGGAGGATACAGCCAGGATATTTGGACGTTTTTACAGGGCGGAGTCTGTACAGCAGGAGGATGGTGTGGGGATCGGACTCTATCTGACCAGGGAGATCCTGAGAAAGCAGAACGGATATATAAAGGTGAAATCAGCTCCGGGCAAAGGCTCTGAATTTTTTCTTTATCTTCAGCGCGGCAGGATGTAAGAAATGCCCGGGAGGGAAACAATGGGGGTAGTTTTCCTCTCGGGCATTCCGGGGAACGGCTGTTTTTCCGTATGCTGCGGTTATATCAGAATATATTTTAAGATAAACAGCACAGCCAGTATATACATCAGAAGACTGATCTTTTTATTTTTTGCATTTCCTGTTACCAGATTGATGACCACGTAGGAAATAACACCAAAGGAGATACCTTCGGAGATACTGTACATAAACGGCATTGCAATGATGCAGATAAATGCCGGGATGGCCTCTGTGTAATCCCCAAAATTAATTTTGGTTATGGATGTCAGCATCAGGAATCCCACAATGATCAGTGCAGGTGCCGTCGCAAAGGACGGAATTGCCAGAAAGATAGGTGACAGGAACAGAGAGAGCCCAAATAAGAGAGCCGCAGTCAGTCCGGTCAGTCCTGTACGTCCGCCTTCTGCCACGCCGGATGCGCTTTCCACGAAGGTAGTGGTTGTGGAGGTGCCAAGGGCTGCGCCTGCAGCAGTACCTACAGCGTCTGCCATGAGAGCGCCTTTGATCTTCGGAAGCTTTCCGTTCTCATCCAGCATGTCGGCTTTGGAAGCCACACCGATGAGGGTTCCCAGGGTATCAAACATATCCACGAACAGGAATGCGAACATAATGACAACAAAATCCATGGTGAATACTCTTGAAAAGTCCATATGCATAAAAGTAGGCGCTATGCTTGGAATGGAAATACCGTTGGAAAAATCCGGGAGAAGGCTGTAGAAGCCGGCCTCCGGGTTAGGAACATAAAGACCTGCAAACTGACAGATGATGCCCAGGATCCAGGTGCCCAGGATGCCCCAAAGAATATTTCCTTTTACATTTTTAACAAGAAGTATGGCTGTGATCAAAAGTCCGATAAGAGCCAGCAGAACGGTTATGCCTTCTGAATTAAACGTACCGTTCTCAATGGAACCCTTAAAGGAAAACAGGGTGACCAGTGTTGAGGAATCCACAACGATCTTGGCATTTTGGAGCCCGATGAATGCAATGAACAGGCCGATGCCCACGGATACCGCGTGTTTCAGATTCATGGGTATGGCGTTGAATATCGCCTCACGCACATTGGTAAGTGAAAGTATGATAAAAATAATACCTTCCACAAATACTGCACTCAGAGCCATCTGCCAGGAAAATCCCATGCCCATGACAACCGTATAGGTAAAATAGGCGTTCAGCCCCATGCCGGGAGCCAGTACAAAGGGATAGTTGGACAGCGCTGCCATTAAGCAGGTAGCGATAAAGGATGCCAGGGCAGTGGCTGTAAAGACTGCACCCCGGTCCATGCCGGATTCTGAAAGGATGTTGGGATTAACGGCAAGGATGTATGCCATGGTCATAAATGTGGTGACACCAGCCAGAATCTCAGTTTTAACGTCTGTGTGATTTTCTTTTAAATGAAATATTTTTTCAAAACTCATAAATTTTCCTCCTGCCTCCACTCATAATACGAGCTAATGTTATTTTTTATGGATGAACTGCCGCCGGGGAATTTTTGTGTTGTCTGCCTCCTTTCCCTAAAAAATTCCGTAAAAAATACTACCGGTGATAAACTGCTGATTTCCGGCACAATTCTTCATGCGGAAATTTATAGGCAGCTATTACGGTAGCTGGTAGAGACGCTCAACCAATTATGAGCCTATATAAACTTCTCAAATATTTTATTTCCATAAAAAATTTATTAAGACTTTATAATGTTAGCATACTACATTTTTGCCTGAAAGGCAATAGGAGAATGAAGATTGTTTTTGGTTTTTGGGAAATGCGGGGATGAATTCTTTCACAAGTGTTAGATTTCCGAAATAATGTGGTAAGAATAAAATGATAGGATAAGGACAGTGAAGAAAACAGAATGCTTGGCTGTCCTACATATACAGTTACAGTATACACGGGCGGCAGAAAGGTGAAGATATGGAAGTATTGAAAACAGAGGGACTCAGAAAATATTACGGTACCGGAGAAAATCTTGTGAAGGCTCTGGACGGGGTGGATATATCAGTGGAGCGTGGAGAATTCCTTGCCGTGGTGGGAACCAGCGGAAGCGGAAAGTCAACCCTGCTGCATATGCTGGGAGGCCTGGACCGTCCGTCAGCCGGAAGGGTCTGCGTGGATGGCAAGGACATTTCAACGCTAAAGGAGGATGCGCTGTGCATCTTTCGCAGGCGTAAGATCGGATTCATTTTCCAGAGTTATAATCTGGTGCCTGTCCTGAATGTGTACGAGAATATTGTGCTGCCTATTGAACTTGACGGAAATGATGTGGATAAAAGTTATGTTAACCAAGTCGTCGAGGTGCTGGGGCTGGGATCCAAATTGAACAGTCTGCCCAGCCAGCTCTCCGGCGGACAGCAGCAGAGAGTGGCCATTGCCAGAGCACTGGCTACAAAACCAGCCATTATTCTGGCCGATGAGCCCACTGGTAATCTGGATTCCCGCACCAGCCAGGATGTACTCGGCCTGCTGAAGGTGACCGGTGAGAAATTCGGGCAGACCATAGTCATGATCACACACAATGAGGAGATCGCGCAGATGGCTGACCGCATCATCCGCATAGAGGATGGAAGGATCGTTAAAGGCGGTGAGGCAGATGCGTAAAGTGAAGAATCAAAAGGCCATCCGCCGGGTGGCTGACAAGACAAGAAAGGCGGCAAAGAGCAGAAATCTTATCGCTGTCCTTGCCATAGCCCTGACTGCGCTGCTTTTTACTTCCGTATTTACCATCGGCGGAAGTATTGTGGAAAAGCAGCAGGAGGCTACCATGCGCCAGGTCGGGGGGAGCGCCCACGGGGGATTAAAATACCTGACACAGGAAGAGTATGACATTCTAAAAAAGGACAAAAAGCTAAAGGAAATATCCTATCGGATCGTAGTGGGGGAGGCTGTAAATGAGTCGCTGAAAAAACTCAGGACAGAGATGGGATATTACGAAGATCTGGATGCCAAATTCAGTTTTTGTTATCCGGAGGTGGGCCGTATGCCGGAGGCTGAGGATGAGATCGTCACCAGTGATCTGGTCTTAAAAGCCATGGGTATCCCCTGCCAGGTAGGCGAAAAGGTTCCTGTTGAATTCACAGTAAAGGACAAAAGATATGAGCGCACCTTCACACTGACAGGATATTTCAAAGGAGACACCATATCCATGTCCCAGATCATGCTGGTGTCTAAAAAACTGGCAGATGAGGTGGCGCCCACACCTACAGTCTCAGCAATGAGCAGTAATATAGATGCCTCCGACTATGCGGGAAGGATCATGGCTGATTTTAATTTCCGCAACAGCCTTGATCTGACGGGGAAGATGGAGGATCTGGCCAAACGGTGCGGCTTTCCCCAGGAGACAGTGAGCGAAGGGATCAACTGGGCATACATGGGGATGGATATCAATATAGAAGATATGCTTCCCATCGCCGCGCTTCTGGCGGTGATTTTGGTGTCCGGTTATCTGATCATTTATAATATTTTTTATATCAATGTATTTCACGATATCCGTCGCTACGGTCTTTTAAAGACCATTGGGACAACAGGAAAACAGCTCAGGAAAATTGTGCGGAGACAGGCCTATATGCTGTGCCTGTACGGCATTCCGCTGGGACTCCTGCTGGGAGCGGCAACAGGAAAATGGGTGCTGCCTATTGTCATGAAGAATCTGGTATTTTCCAGTACAGCAGATACAGAAGTGACGTTAAGACTGTGGATATTTGCTGCTTCAGCACTGTTTTCTCTTCTGACGGTCTATATTAGCTGTATCAGGCCATGCCGTATTGCATCTTCCGTGTCGCCGGTGGAGGCCGTGAGGTATACAGAGGGTCAGGACAGTCTTTCACATAGGAAAAAGGGCAAAAAGACAAAAAAGGTAAAACCCTGGACAATGGCGGCAGCAAATATGCAGAGAAATAAAAAGAAGGTTGTGATCGTGACCACATCTCTCTCTCTGGGATTGGTACTGTTGAACAGTGTATACGGTCTTGTAAGCGGATTTGATATGGACAAATTTATCGCATCCGCAACTGTCAGTGATTATGCTGTGTATGGGGCCGGTCTTGACAACCCTGCAAACTACGACAAACCTCTGGAGGGTGTGACAAAAGAATTTCTGGATGCCCTGTCGGAGCAGGAGGGTGTGGAGGAAGTCTGCAATATTTATCTGGATTTAATGGATAGTCCTAATTTTACAGAGGAGGAGAGGGATGCGTTTAATGAAAAGATATTGAAGAATCCAAAGGCAGAAGCCTATCTGACACAGTATTTTGGAGAAGAATTCTACCGGGAATCCATTGAAAACGGTACTTTTGACAACATAGATGGCAAAGTATTCGGTGTGGGACGTCTGGCTTATGAAAAGATGGATATTACAGATGGGGAACTGGACTGGGAAAAGTTTAAGACAGGCAAATATGTGATCACATCAAAGTTTGGTCATATGGGTCCGGAGGCGGATCAGATCAATTATTACGAGGTGGGGGACAAAGTGACGATCCGTCTGGAGGACGGCACAAGCAGAGAGTATGAGGTAATGGCTGTAGGTGGTCTGCCGTATGCCTGCGAACTTCAGACCTATGGCGTATTTGAACACAATTTTGTGCTTCCGGACCGGGAATACCTGGAGCTTTACGGAGACAGACTGCCTATGAGAACGCTTTTTAATGTGGCAAAGGACAAAGAAGAAGCCGCGGAAAAATGGCTTTCTGATTACTGCGAAAAGATAAACACAGACCTGGATTTTACATCAAAATCCACGGTGGCCGCAGAATTTGAGGAGAACAAAAATATGTACACCATTGTGGGCGGACTTTTGGCCCTTATCCTGGCAGTTATAGGAATTTTAAACTTTATCAATACCATGGTCACATCTGTTCTCTCCAGAAAGCAGGAGTTTGCCATGATGGAGGCAGTGGGAATGACCGGTAAGCAGCTTCGTGGAATGCTGGGCTTCGAGGGGATCCTGTATGCGGTCCTCACAGGAGCGGCTTCCATCATATTAGGCGGAATACTGGAGGCTACAGCGGTCCGAAGCATAGGGAATGCGCTTTTCTTCTATAGCTGGCATTTTACGGTTACGCCCATACTGCTCTGTCTTCCGGTTCTTGTGCTGGTGGTGCTTGTGGTTCCTGCACTGTGTTATAAGAGTATGAACAGGACAAGTGTGACAGAGAGAATGAGAAAAGCAGAATAAAAATATTGTTATTTTCAGTCTTTTACGATATAATATCAACAAATGGATATATTATTCGTAAAGGACTGATTTTTTTACCTGAAATCATCCGGAAAGGAGTGGTGGGTATGTTGACAATATTTACGGCAGGTTCCATAGCAGTAATGTGGCTTATCCTTTTGGGAGTGCTTTTGGTGATCGAGATCATCACTTTGGGGCTTACAACCATCTGGTTTGCTGGCGGAGCATTGGCGGCGTTTCTGGCAGCCCTGGCAGGCGGGCCTCTATGGCTGCAGATCATACTGTTTTTGGTGATCTCATTGGCTCTGCTTATCTTTACCAGACCCGTAGCAATAAAGTACATGAACAGAAATGTGTCAAAGACAAATGTTGACAGTCTTCCCGGCGAAAAAGCCGTGGTTATAAAAACCATAGATAATTTAAGAGGAACTGGGCAGGCTGTGGTAAATGGACTGGAATGGTCCGCAAAATCCAAGGACGAAACAATCATCGATGAGGGGAAAGTCGTGAGAATTGTGGCAGTCGAGGGAGTAAAACTAGTTGTAGAGGAGGAAAAATAAGATGAATGTAGGAACTGTATTACTTATAATAGCGGTTATACTTCTGCTGATGGTGATCGCATCCTGTATCAGGATCGTGCCCCAGGCACATGCTATGATCATTGAGCGTCTGGGTATGTATAAAGAGACGTGGGGAACAGGACTTCACTTTAAATTTCCGTTTGTTGACCGAATCGCAAAACGTGTGAACCTGAAAGAACAGGTTGTGGATTTCGCGCCGCAGCCGGTTATCACAAAAGATAATGTTACCATGAGGATTGATACGGTTGTATTTTTCCAGATCACAGACCCGCGCCTGTTTGCTTACGGTGTGGAGAACCCTATCATGGCAATTGAGAATCTGACGGCAACCACACTGCGTAACATTATCGGTGACATGGAGCTGGATTCCACCCTGACTTCCAGGGAGATCATCAATACCAAGATGCGAGCTTCCCTGGACGTGGCAACTGACCCGTGGGGAATCAAAGTAAACCGTGTAGAGCTTAAGAACATCATTCCTCCGGCAGCCATTCAGGAAGCCATGGAGAAACAGATGAAAGCAGAGCGTGAACGCCGTGAATCCATTCTGAGAGCAGAGGGAGAGAAGAAATCAACGATCCTTGTAGCAGAAGGTAAGAAAGCTTCCATGATCCTTGACGCAGAAGGTGAGAAGCAGGCAGCTATCCTCCGTGCTGAGGCGGAGAAAGAGAAGATGATCAGGGAAGCAGAAGGACAGTCACAGGCAATCCTGAAGGTGCAGCAGGCAAAGGCAGACGGTATCCGTTTTATCAAGGATGCGGGTGCTGATGAGAGTGTTCTTACCATCAAGAGCCTGGAGGCATTTGAACAGGCTGCTGACGGCAAGGCGACGAAGATCATCATTCCGTCAAATATTCAGGGGATCGCAGGACTTACAGCGTCTCTGAAAGAGATTATCACGGACAAAGAAAATTAACTTTCGGCAGGTTATTACTGCCGGGGATCATACAGGCAGAGGGGCGGTTGCAGTTATGTGACAGCCCCTCTGCGGTATTTTATAAAGCAGGAGGCAGGCAGTGAGGATTCTGTCAATGGATTGGAGTGTATCACAGGTAAGAGGAGGCATCAGTCATGAAACCGATAATTGATCTTACAAAGGAATACGGTCTTGTCTTGGAGGGCGGCGGTGCGAAGGGTGCGTATCAGATAGGCGCGTGGAAAGCTATGCGGGAAGCGGGCGTGAAGATAAAAGGCATTGCAGGCACCAGCGTGGGCGCCTTGAACGGGGCCTTGATCTGTATGGATGACCTGACGAATGCAGAGAAAGTCTGGGAAAACATTTCTTACTCCAGCATCATGTCCGTGGAGGATGAGAAGATGGAGCTTTTGTTTCATCAGAAGAAGCTGGATGTGGATATGCTGAAAGAGGTCTTTGACTTTATGAAGGAGGGCGGCATTGATGTGACCCCTCTGAAGGAGCTGATAGCCGAATGTATTGACGAGGAGAAGATCATCCATTCCCCTGTGAACCTGTATATCCTGACCTTTAATGTGGATGAGAAGAAAGAAATGGATATTGATGTAAAGCAGTGTAAGCCTGAGCTGATCAAGGATTTCCTGCTGGCAAGCGCTTATATTTTCCCACTGTTTAAGAATGAACGCCTTCACGGCAAACGTTACATTGACGGGGGAGCCATCAATAATGTGCCTTTAGGCTCTCTGGTGGACCGCGGATATGAGAATATCATTATGGTAAGGATTTTCGGGATCGGACGGGAGAAGAAGGTGAAGATCCCTGACGGGACCACAATTTATACAGTGGCACCCAAGGTGAGTCTGGGCAGCATCATAGATTTTGACAGAAGAAAAAGCAGGCGTCATATGAAACTCGGGTATTATGACACCATGCGCATGATATATGGGCTGAAGGGAAAAATATATTATATTGATGAATCCGAGGAAGAGTGTTATTATTTAAAGCAGTTGACAGATTTAGATGATTTGGTCTATGAATATCTGATGGATACGTACCAGCTTCCCAGAGAACCGAAATTGTTTCTGCGCAATATGACAGAGGTGATCCTGCCGGTTCTGGCGGAGGAAATGAAACTCTCCAAAGACTGGGATTACCGGGAACTGTATCTGGCTCTGCTGGAGGCTACCGCCAAACTGTGCAGAGTATCTAAGTACAGGATCTATACATTGACCCAGTTGCAGGAAGCAGTGTTTGGAAAGCTGTACCGGCTGCATGGTATGGATATTCCGGCTTTTGTGCAGGTGATTTCCAGGGATGTTCTGATTTGACAAAAGAGTTTCGCGGCGGGACCGCGGTAAATGAGGAGGAAAAGTAAGATGGATTTAAAAGGACGCAGTTTTCTGACACTGAAGGATTTTACGGCAGAGGAGATTGAATATCTGATCGATTTGGCTGCTGAGCTGAAGGAAAAGAAAAAGCAGGGAATTCCTGTTGACACATTAAAGGGAAGAAATGTAGCTCTTATCTTTGAAAAGACCAGCACCAGAACCCGCTGTTCTTTTGAAGTAGCTGCTCACGACCTGGGTATGGGCACCACATATCTTGACCCAAAAGGTTCCCAGATTGGGAAAAAAGAGAGTATCCGTGACACGGCCAGGGTTCTGGGAAGAATCTATGACGGCATTGAGTACCGCGGATTCGGACAGGAGATCGTGGAGGAATTGGCAAAATACGCAGGTGTTCCGGTGTGGAATGGCCTGACAAATGAATACCATCCCACACAGATGCTGGCTGACCTTCTGACGATCCGGGAACATTTGGGCAGAGTAAAAGGCGTGAAACTGGTGTACATGGGCGATGCGCGCTATAACATGGGAAATTCCCTGATGATCCTCTGCGCTAAAATGGGAATGCATTTTGTAGCCTGCGCTCCGAAAAAATATTTCCCCAACGATGCGCTTGTAAAAGAGTGTGAAGCCTTCGCAAAGGAATCAGGAGCTACCATCACCCTTACGGAAGACGTGGAGGCAGGGACAAAGAACGCAGACGTCATCTATACAGATGTATGGGTATCCATGGGCGAACCTGACGAAGTGTGGGAGGAACGTATCCGCGAGCTGACTCCGTACAAGGTGACTAAAAAAGTTATGGAAAATGCCGGAGATCAGGCTGTCTTCCTTCACTGTCTGCCTGCGTTCCACGACCTGGAGACAGCCATCGGAAAAGAGATGGGAGCGCGTTTCGGTCTGACTGATATGGAAGTGACAGATGAGGTATTTGAATCTGAACAGTCTGTTGTCTTTGATGAGGCGGAGAACCGTATGCATACGATCAAAGCTGTCATGGCAGCAACCCTGGGGGCATAAAAAAAGATGGAGTTAAAGACCAGATGGCTGGGAAGACCGTGGAATTTTGCCGAGGAGACAGATTCCACCAATGACTGGGCAAAGAGAGAAGCCAGGGAAGGCGCGCCGGAAGGTGCGGTTTTCCTGGTGAACAGCCAGACAAAAGGAAAAGGAAGAAGGGGCAGAAGCTGGACAGATCCCAAGGGGAGCGGTCTTGCCATGTCCCTGCTTATTCGTCCGGATATGCCTCCTGAGCGTGCGCCTATGATGACGGTGCTCATGGGGCTTTCCGCGGCCCAGGCAGTTGCGGATGTGACGGGGAAGGAAGCGCTGATCAAGTGGCCCAATGATCTTGTCATGTCGGGAAAGAAGTTATGCGGAATTCTGACAGAAATGTCCATGGAGGGAACAAAAATTTCCTATGTTGTCATTGGTGTTGGAATAAACCTCACGGAAGTGGATTTTCCTGAGGAGATAAAGGATAAGGCCACATCCCTGAAACTGGAATGCGGCCAGGCCCCTGACATGGAAGTGATGGCTGCTGCGGTTCTGGAACGTTTTGAGACAAATTACGAACGCTTTCTGGCTGCAGGGGATCTCCGCCCCTTCAAGGAGGAGTATGACAGCCTTCTTGCCAACAAAGGGCGTGAAGTGAAGGTTCTGGAAAAGGAACGGGAGCTTGTGGGTACATGCCTGGGAATTGATGAGGCAGGAGAGCTTCTGGTGCAGACGCCGGATGGAGGCTGTGAAACTGTATTTGCAGGAGAGGTATCTGTGCGGGGACTGTATGGATATGTGTGATACCTGTGCTGCACTATAATGTATAGTATAAGGAGAGTTTATGTATAAGGATAAGATTGTGCTGTGCGGTGCCAATGCTTACGAGAAAAAATATTATTTTAATGAGGATTTTTCAGCACTTCCCCAGTCCATACAGGACGAACTGCATATTATGTGCGTACTTTATACAGAGGAGATCAGCGGAGTTCTGACCCTGGAATATGATGAGGAGGGCAATCTGGAGTTCAGGACAGAGGCTCTTGAGTCAGATGCCATGTACGATGAGATCGGCAGTGTGCTGCGTATCAAACAGCTGCGCGCGGAGAAAAAGGAGCTTCTGGAATCCCTGGAACTTTATTACCGGGTATTTTTCCTGGGAGAAGATGCAGAGGAGTCCCTGAAAGAAGGGGAGGAATAGAGCATGCTGTTAGTGATTGATGTAGGTAATACCAATATTACCCTGGGCGTGTTTGAAGGGGAAGAGTTAAAAGGAACCTTCCGCATGACCACCAGACAGAACAGGACTTCAGATGAGTACGGGATTTTGATGTGTAATATGCTGGAATACCGTGGCATTCCCAAGGATGCGGTAAAAGATGCCATTATCAGTTCCGTTGTGCCCGATGTGATGCATTCTTTGGCAAGTGGTGTCATAAAATATTTTAACACCTATCCCATACATGTGGGACCCGGATGTAAGACAGGCATCCGGATCACCTCTGTGAATCCCAAAGAGATCGGAGCAGACAGAATTGTGGACGCTGTGGCTGCCTATGAGCTGTACGGCGGCCCTGTGCTTGTTCTGGACTTTGGGACAGCCACTACGTATGATCTGATAACAGAGGATGGCTGCTTTGCGGCAGGCATTACCTCTCCCGGTATCGAGATCAGCGCCAAGGCCCTTTGGCAGGACGCCGCCAAGCTGCCGAAGATAGCTATTGAAAAGCCGGATTCCATTTTGGCAAAAGAGACCATCACCAGTATGCAGGCTGGCCTTGTGTACGGTTATATCGGACAGGTGGAGTATATTATCAGGAAAGTAAAGGAAGAATCAGGTATCCTGAACCTGAAAGTGGTGGCAACAGGAGGGCTGGGCAAGATCATTGCGGATGAGACCGAGATGATCGATGTGTATGATACACAGCTTACGCTCACCGGGCTTAGAATTATATTTGAAAAAACCAGGAAGAGCAGAGGTTAATATGAAACTCACGATCGGAAATGTAACCCTTGAAAACAACCTGATACTCGCACCCATGGCAGGAGTCACGGACCTGCCATTTCGTTTGCTGTGCAGGGAGCAGGGAGCAGGGCTTTTGTGTACGGAGATGGTCAGTGCAAAAGCTATTTATTTTAAAAATAAGAATACTAAGAGCCTGATGCAGATCCTGCCCCAGGAGCGTCCGGTATCCCTGCAGCTATTCGGGTCGGAACCGGAGCTTATGGGATTCATTGCCGGCCAGATAGAGGAACAGCCTTTTGACATTCTGGACATCAATATGGGCTGCCCGGTTCCAAAGGTAGTCAACAATGGGGAAGGCTCTGCACTCATGAAAAATCCCAGGCTGGTGGGTGAGATTGTAAAGAAAGTCGCCTCCTCTATTAAAAAGCCTCTGACTGTAAAGATCAGAAAAGGATTTACAGAGGAGTCCGTCAATGCGGTAGAGATAGCCAAGATCATAGAGGATGCAGGTGCAGCGGCCGTTGCTGTGCATGGCAGGACCAGGGAACAGTATTATTCCGGGAAGGCAGACTGGGATATCATCCGCAGAGTAAAGGAGGCGGTGTCTATTCCTGTGATCGGCAACGGGGATGTGGACTCACCTGAAAGTGCCAGGCGTCTTTTAGAGGAGACAGGATGTGACGGTATCATGATCGGACGTGCTGCCAGAGGTAATCCGTGGATCTTCAGCAGGATTCATTCTTATCTGGAAAATGGCACAATATCGGAGCCGCCGTCTGTTTCGGATGTGAGGGAAATGATCTTAAAACACGCCCGCCTGCAGCTTGAGTATAAAGGGGAGTATACCGGAATGCGGGAAATGCGCAAACATGTAGCCTGGTATACAGCAGGAATGCCACACTCGGCGTCAGTCAGACGGCAGGTCAATGAAATAGAGACTTATGAACAGTTGCAGCGTCTTGTGGAATCATTCTAACCTTATTGTGAAGCAGAGTGCTTTATATCTGTGCATAGCGAAGTGTATTGCTGTTTATAGAACTGCACTTTCTGCAGGGCTGTGAACAGAAACAGATTGTTTGTTAAGAATATGAGATTATTCTTGACATTCTGATGGCTTTTTCTTATAATATTATGACTGTTAGGTTAATGAAACCTGAAAAAGATGGATTATACTGGGAGAAGAATATGGGAACCCGTCCGGCTCTGTGGTCTGACAGGCCCTCTTCTTACTTTATAATATAGAAGAAAGGGTGTATAAAAAATGGAAGAGAAGAAAAATATTCTTACGTATGCGGGACTGAAAAAATTAGAGGATGAGCTTCATGACCTGAAGGTATACAAGAGAAAAGAAGTAGCCGGTAAGATCAAAGAGGCCAGAGAGCAGGGCGACCTGTCTGAGAATGCAGAGTACGATGCTGCAAAAGACGAGCAGCGCGATATCGAGGCAAGAATTGAAGAAATCGAAAAAATCCTGAAAAATGCTGAGGTCGTAGTGGAAGATGAAGTGGATCTGGGTACTATCAGTGTTGGATGTAAGGTAAAAGTATATGATGTGGAATATGAAGAAGAGATAGAGTTTAAAATCGTAGGTTCCACTGAGGCAAACAGTCTGGAAGGCAAAATTTCCAATGAATCTCCGGTAGGAAAAGCGCTGATCGGAGCTAAAAAAGGACAGACCGTAAAAGTGGAGATGCCGTCCGGAGTTATGGAATACAAGGTTCTGGAGATAGAGAGAAACATTTAGATTAAGGAGAGTGTGAAAAGTGGCAGAGCAGTCAAAGAATGTTAAGGAGCAGGACATCAACCAGTTATTGAAGGTCCGCCGTGAAAAATTAGCTGAGTTACAGACAAACGGAAAAGACCCGTTTCAGATCGTCAAATTTGATGTGACTCATCACAGCCAGGAGATCAAAGATGCTTTTGAAGAGCTGGAAGGAAAATCCGTCACCATAGCAGGACGTATGATGTCAAAACGTATTATGGGGAAAGCTTCCTTCTGCAATGTTCAGGATTTACAGGGAAACATTCAGTCTTATGTGGCACGGGACAGTATCGGAGTGGAATCTTATCAGGATTTCAAGAAAATGGACATTGGCGACATTGTAGGCATCACAGGCGAAGTCTTCAAAACAAAGACAGGTGAGATTTCCATTCATGCGTCTGCTGTGACACTGTTATCCAAGAGCCTCCAGGTTCTGCCTGAGAAGTTTCATGGCCTGACCAACACAGACCTGCGTTACCGTCAGAGATACGTGGACCTGATCATGAACCCGGAAGTAAAGGACACTTTCATCAAACGTTCCAAGATCATCAGCAGTATCCGTAAATACCTGGACGGACAGGGATTCATGGAGGTGGAGACACCTATGCTGGTGGCAAATGCAGGCGGTGCGGCAGCAAGACCTTTCGAGACACATTTCAATGCTCTTGATGAGGATTTCAAGCTGCGTATTTCCCTGGAGCTGTATCTGAAGAGACTGATTGTAGGCGGTATGGAGCGCGTATATGAGATTGGACGTGTATTCCGTAACGAGGGTCTGGACACCAGACATAACCCGGAATTTACGCTGATGGAGCTGTATCAGGCGTATACAGATTACAAGGGAATGATGGACCTGACAGAGAACCTGTACCGCCATGTGGCACAGGAAGTTCTGGGGACCACTACCATTACTTACAATGGTGTGGAGATGGACCTGGGCAAACCTTTTGAGAGAATTACCATGCTGGATGCTGTTAAGAAGTATGCCGGCGTTGACTTTAATGAGATTCATACTCTGGAAGAGGCAAGAGCTGCGGCAAAAGAGCATCATGTGGAATTTGAGGAGAGACATCAGAAGGGCGATATCCTGAGTCTGTTCTTTGAGGAGTTTGCAGAGGAGCATCTGATCCAGCCTACATTTGTTATGGACCACCCCATTGAGATCTCTCCGTTGACTAAGAAGAAACCGGAGAATCCGGAGTACACAGAGCGTTTTGAGTTTTTCATGAACGGCTGGGAGATGGCCAATGCCTATTCCGAGTTAAATGACCCTATTGACCAGAGGGAGCGCTTTAAAGCACAGGAAGCACTGCTGGCTCAGGGAGACGAGGAGGCCAACACCACAGACGAGGATTTCCTGAATGCTTTGGAGATCGGTATGCCTCCAACAGGCGGTATCGGATTCGGTATCGACCGTATGGTTATGTTGCTGACAGATTCAGCAGCGATCAGGGATGTATTGTGCTTCCCCACAATGAAGCCCATCGACAAATAAACCCAGTAAAATCAAGGGTTTCCGGCTCATTAAATCCGAGTTGACAACAAATTGACAACGATTTTTCGTATCAATACGAAGAATTACGACGCAGAATGAATAGTTGACGGCTGAAACGCAATACAGCACGTATCGTTGAGAGAACACTTTTTGAAAGAAATTTCAAAGGTGTTCTCTTTTTTTCGTTTGGTGCAACTCTCTGTCGAGCAACAAATCGGATGGAGGATTTAATTTATGATTAATGACAGGACGAAAGCCTATTATGATTTGAAAAAACGAAATGATGTGCGAGAAAGTGCAAAGAGGCTGCGCAGGCAGTTCCTCCGGTATAAGGATGCAGAAATCGTTTATAGTATTACGCACAAGAAGCTGTTGGAACTCGCTGGTAAAGCAGGAGCTATATATCGAATGGATGGAACCGTTCTGATTAACCGGGATATTTTCGATGAATATCTGGAACAGTTTCATGAACCGAGTACCTTGGCTTCACAGGAGGATAAAGAATGAGTGGGAATCTATGGATGTTTTCGGATATGCTGGACGATGAGGATGCGAAGATGATGCAGCATGAATTCGTCACCTATTATGAGGGCGCTGATTATTACGGACTGGGTCTGAAAGTCTTTACAAGGTTGGCCCATGAAGCAGGTGCGGTGTATAAGATTGGAAAGCGGGTTTTAATACGGCGAGATATTTTTGAAGAGTATCTCAGAATATTGCGACGCAAAGAGGATACATCCGAGATGGATGAAAACATGAAAAGTGAGGATAATGATATGAGACAAGGAGCATTAACATTAGATGCCCAGACTGGGCGAATGGATATCCGATTTGATCTGGAGAATTATTACGGGGGGCTTCAATGTGGGGAGAGGCTGGATATTCTGATCAATGGAGAATGGGTACCAACCAGAATTGAAATGGGAGATGGCTGGTATCTGTCTGGAATCAAGACGGACAACCTTGAAGGTCTGATTGTAAGAATTTAATAGCAACTTATCGCCGGGCGGTTTCTTATTTTAGGGAGCCGCCCTATTTTTATGCCCATTTTTAAGGAAGGAGGGTACCTGAGTGAAATGTCTGAGGAAATACCAGTGGGTAAAGCTGCCCAGAAATCGTCTGCCTGAGGGCAAGGGAGTCATGGGTGCATGGGCGCGTTTAGCGTCCCGTGCGGCATTCCGCAAGGGACAAGCCCTCTACTGTGGGCATATCAACGCTGTAAGCCCCGGAATGTGGTCAGGAGGTGTCGTAGGGTTAAAGAGCATCCTCGGCCTAAAAAGCCGTCAGAAGGCTCTGGAAGTGCTTCAGACGATGGCTGACTTAGGTTATGTGCAGTATACGCTTGACTCTAAAACGAAAAAGCTGACATATCAAATTACAGATTGGGTAGTGAAATGTTCCGGAAAGGAATGTATGCAGGGTGCTGTTTATGCCACAGAAGGCTATGGTTTTCTATGCCTTCCGCGTAATATTACAGAACATCTTGCGGAGAAGCGATATATCTTTGAGGAATCGGACGCATGGATGGATCTCTGGTGCCATTCCGTATGGGAAGATCCGAACAATGCGTTTTCTTTTATGGCTCCGACCGTTCAGTATGGGAAATACGGGGCTTTACTGACATTGGAAACCTTGGGACAGCGCTGGGGCTGGGAAAAGACAAAGGTATGGAGATTCATGAAAAAGCATGGGGATGTCTTTGCTCTATACCGTCTTCCTGGTTCTTATGGCTGTCTCATTTTTAATAAACTGTATCCGACAGGATCAGAGGTTTCGATTCCAAACCAGGAGAAGATTCAACGTATTCTTTATGAAATACGCATGTGTGGTGCAAATACGCATAAGACAGGTTCAGACCATGAGCATATGAACAAGCTCATTACATGGTATAGCCGCAGACTGGCCCAGAGCAGCACTCCGGAGACGGCCATGCAGCCTGAAAACCGCGTTGCACTTTCGGCCCCTATAATACGCGCGTATCTTTCTCCGTGTAGGAATTGTAAGAATTGTGGATATGACTGCCAAGATAAAGGTTATATAACACAGGCAGTGATTGAAACGAGTAAAATCCGCGGGCCATGTGAGCCGGTGGATATCACAAAAATAGCAAAGGAGTATTTTACATATGAGCAAGCAGGATGAAAAAAAGCTGTATGAACAGCAGGAAAACAGGATATTGGCGCAGTCAGACGCATTTATTTCCCTTCTTACAAAGCGAGGGATTCTTGGTGATCAAAAAATTGATGATGAGAAGGTGCGTGCTGCCCAGAAGGAGAAAAAGCGGAATGCTTATCACAATACCCAGATGCTCCTCAAAAATTACAGGAAAATGGTCTGGGTGTTCAGCTGTTACCCGGAGGAGATTTTGCAGGAACTGGAGGCTCCGTTTGAGAATTTTGACCGAATGGTGGACAGGCTGGATCTGGAGATGGCCATTGGGAACAAAAGGATGGAGAGCCGTCTGGAAGCTGCGGCAAGATCGAGATTGCTGCTGGATCGGTTTAACGAGGCAATGGCGGTTCTCCGTAAGGAACCGACACGGGGTGAGAAGCTGTATCAGCTGATCTATACAGCCTATCTGGCGCCGGAAAAGCTGAAGCTGGAGGAGATACTGTTCCGGCTGGATTTATCACAGAGGCATTACTACAGGCTTCGTGAGCAGGCAATCTCAATTCTTTCCATTCGTCTGTGGTCAGCGCCCAGCGAGGATGTGGATGTATGGCTGGAGCTGCTGACGCTTTTTGAACATTTGGAATGACAATTTCGGGGTAAACAAAATGGCATAAAAATGGCATATGTTCCGCCGATGACAGGGGAATAAAGCCGTGCTATACTTGTATCATCCCAAACTGGGAGTGGGCAGACAAAGATGCCGTTTCTGAAGCTGAAAGCGCTTTTAGAAGCGGCATTTTTTATTGCCTAAAATCAAAGAAGGAGGTACTCGGCATGGTTAAACAAATCAAAAGAGGCGGAGGGCGCATGAAGACAGCCTACTGGTCGCTGGTTGGCATGGCATCTGCAATGCTGATCTCGCTGCAGCCTGTCATGGCGGACACAATCTGGAACCGATTTTCGACGATCATGAAGGATGTATACGGCCAGCTGGTGGGTATCAGCACCATTGTGGCGGTAACAGCAGCGGCCATTGCGCTGATTGTCAGGATGATTTCCAGAAACCAGCGCGCAGTCGATGAGGCAACGAGCTGGCTCAAACGAATTGTAGTGACGTGGATTGTCCTCAATTCTCTGGGGTTCGTTGTTGCCTATCTGCAGCCTCTCATTGCTGGCGGCAACTACACAGGTTAACCAGAAAAGAAAAAGCAGATGGAGGAGGTGATAATAGATGCTTGATTGGATTTTTGAAGGAATCGTAACGTGGATCAGCAGCATTGTCTCGCAGATGATGGATGCGGTGTCCGGTTTGTTCCTTCAGGCACTGGGGACAGATATGACAGCAATGGAAGAATATTTCCCTTTTGTATCTAAGGCATTTACGGTCATGCAGTACACGGCATGGGCAATTCTGTTCCTTGTAACGGTATGGCAGCTTTTTCGTGTTTTTGGAGGGCCAATCACGGAGGCAGAAAATCCGTGGGTGCTTTTGGCAAGAGGTTCGATTTTTGCCTTACTGATTGGCTATGCAAAGCCGATTTTTATGATTGTGCTGGATATCGCCCGAGCGCCATATACGGCTTTGATGGAGATTACCATGTCGGCAGAGGATTTTACCTTTGTGGGTGTGGAACAGGCGCTGTCCAATGGTTTGACAACGATTGTAGCCATTGTATCGGTGGTAGGGCTGCTTCTCCTCATCATTCTGGAGATTGCCCTTGGATGGAATTATTTTCGGCTGTTGCTGGAAACCGTTGAACGCTATATTGTGGTTGGCGTACTCTGCTACACTTCCCCTCTGGCTTTTTCTATGGGTGCTTCCAAGACAACAGTGCCGGTTTTCAAGAGCTGGTGCCGTATGGTGGGATCACAGCTTTTGCTGCTGGTGATGAATGTATGGTTCCTCAGGGGCTTTAACAGCTCTATGGGGCAGTATATCGGAAATGGCGGTGCGCTTTCCACAGGTCAGGGCAGTATTTTTCTCTGGCTGTTCTGTGCGCTGGCATTTTTGAAGACGGCACAGAAGTTTGACAGTTACCTGGCGGCCATGGGGCTGAATGTGGCCCAGACCGGTTCCAGCATGGGTATGGAGCTTTTGATGGCAGCGCGGGTGATCAGCGGTGTTGGAGGTGGTGTGAAAAACGCTGGCAGTGTGTTCCATAGCGCAAGCACTGCAACTGGAACGGGTGCAGCCGCAAGCGGATTTGCTTCCGGGTTCGCATCACGCTTTAAGCCAAATTCCTTTGTCCGTGACGCAGTTGTAGATGGCGGAAGCCGTATGGGTGCCGGTGGCAGCATCGGTTTTGTCGGTCGTGCCTTTGGCGGCATAGCGGCACGTAATGGCGCTACTCTTACAGGAGACTCCATTTCTTCTGTAGCTTCAAGAAATCCCGGTGTTTCCGGGACAATTGCCGGGGAGATAGCAGACCGCAGCCTTGCGGGCTATATGCCTCAGTTGCAGGGCCAGCAGTTGAAAGACACCCAGATTACAGGTGGTCAGATCAGTACAACTTCAATTGGTGCAGATGGAAAGAGCACAGCGCTTGAAATGTATAACACATCACAGTTTGAGAAACCAGATGCACCACATTCCGTGGTTACAGCTTCCGATGGAAGCCAGTGGTACCAGATGGCAAGCGGAGCCGGGGCAGGTGCATTTTATGATGCGCCGGCATTTATGGGAAGCCCGTCAGAAGCGGCACAGGTTGCAGCGGCTTTTCCCGATGCTTCCGAGGGAACAACCCTCAGGACGGTTGGCGATGGCGTGATCGAGGCAAGCTCCGATTCTGGCAATACCATGTGGTACAACAGTGCCTACTATGATGAGCCGGATGCACCGCATACGATTATGCAGTCGGCAAACGGTGTAGACTGGTATGCTATGCAGCAGCACGCTGAAGCGCCTGCATTTGAGCAGGGCGAGGCAGCTTTTGCCTATAACCAGGCGCAGTTCCAGCAGTTTATGCCGGGATATGAACAGCAGGTATCCTCTGTGGATGGATCCGGGCGTAAGGATGGCCATTTTGAGGTCCGCCATGAAAATGGATCCGGAACCATGTTCTACGATACATCCCAGTATGCGGCTCCCCGTGGGGATTATCAGGTGTTTGAAGATGCCCGTGGAGGCCAGTGGTATGCGATTCGCGGCGAAGCCGCCGTGGAACGCAAGCCGGTGTACCAGGATGGCAAGCCGGTTTATGACGGTGACAGTGTACGGACAGTCTCTGTGGAAACTGTTCGGTATAAGAATACGCCATCACGCTTTGGAGAGCCAAAACCCCGCAATCATGGGGAAATTAAGCCGCCGAGGCGGAAACGGTAATACAATAGAATCCACGCTCTGCGAGGAATCTATTGTCATGAATAAGTGCAGGCAGCCGAATCAGGGAAAAATGCTGGTTCGGCTACTTTGCATATTTCATGTTGAAATAACACTGCTTTTTTACAGCAGTTTGATATAAGGAGGTGGACCCAATGGCTGAGCCGGAAAAACAGCAAATCGGTGATGGCTCTGATAATTATGGACAGGCAGCCGGGCAAATGGCAAAAGCAGCAAAGCAGGCAGGTCAGGAAGCAGCAAAGCAGACGGCAGCAAAAGGTGCGGAGGCTACGGCTAATGCGGCCGCTGCCACTGTAAAGGCCAGTGTGGAAGGCGGAAAGGCCGCCGCAGAAATCGCAGCCGGAACCGCTGCGGGCGGCCCTTGGGGCGCTATCCTGTCTGCAGCATGGGCAATGCGCCATACTCTTTTCAAGATACTGGTATGTATCTGTCTGTTTCTGTTATTCCTGATTACCATGATTGTTTCCCTGCCGACAATTATATCAAATAGTATTTTCGGACTGGATGGTACAAAACCGGCAGAAGGAGCAACCCTGATGTCTGCTTATACGGAGATGTCAGGCGCTGTTTCCGATGTGGTAGATGAAGGATATAACCAATCGCTTGCTTATGTGGATCAACTGATTGCAGACGGTGGGTATGACTATGACCTTTCCATGGATGCACTAGTCAACTATGCGCAGAGTTCTGCCGGGTATGATGTCTGTTACATACTGGCAGCCTATTCAGCCTCCATGCAGCAGCAAAATACGGGCAAAGACGATATGGTATCAAAGTTACGGGGCTGTGCTGGGGATATGTTTCCCGTCACATCAGAAGAAAAGCAAAAAGAGATTATCATTCCTGTTTCCTATTATACATATAAGCCGATAACGCTTACCGTAGTTACAAATAAGGTGCAGACCGGGACGATTAATGGTACGCCCCAATATCGGTATGAGACAGCATCCAAAACCTACTATCTTCCGGATGAGGCGCATAGCAGCGATACTGCTGTCACGGTGGATGCCTATAAAGAGGTAGCGGTGGATATTCCTGTTTATTCCGGTGGGAAGATTACGGGAACAACGACGGCAAGTTATTATGTGGCAAATGGGCAGGAAACTCTGACTCCAGGAACTGAGATCATCAAATATCTGGAGTGTACCATTCATCCGTTTGACAATGCAGTGATTGCCAAGGCGTTTGGTATTGATCTGAATGCAAAGTATGACCAGTTCAACCTCACTTATGGCGAGGTAATACAGAACATGGCGAATGCGTTAAAACGGACGCTATATGGCTCTGTGGGCAGTGGACAGGCAGTTCCCCTGACGGATGCCGAGCTGATCGCCTTTGTGAATCGGCAGAATTGTAATGCAACAAGAAAGCATATTCTGAGCACTGCCCTGTCACTTGTGGGCAAGGTTCCCTATTTTTGGGGTGGTAAATCAGCGCCCGGCTGGAATGATGAATGGAATACGCCAAAGCTGGTAACAGCTGCAGGATCTTCTACGACAGGAACAATACGCCCATACGGGCTTGACTGTTCAGGCTTCAGCACATGGGTATTTAATACTGCTGTGGGTGTAGATATTGGCGCTGGAACTTCCGGACAGTACCCAAATAGCGTTGCAGTATCAGCAAGTGAGTTACTTCCTGGTGATTTGGGCTTTTTGGCAGAATCCGATGGAAGCGGATGGAACCATGTGCTGATTTTTGCGGGGTATGGCGAAAACGGAGAACGAATGTGGGTGCATTCTTCTGGCGGGCAGGGTGTAATCTTAAATTCGCCCAGCTATGAAGCATCACTATCGTTGCGGCGTCCCAAAAATGTGGATTTTAATGCACCGGTGCCAGGGGATACGTTGGGAACACCCATTTCTACTTTAGAAGTGGATGTTACTCATTACTGTGCATGTGCAAAATGCTGCGGCAGCAATGCAGATGGAATCACTGCCAGCGGTAAACAGGCGGCCCGCGGCATGGTGGCAATGTCAAGCCATTATCCGTTTGGCACACAGATCATGATAAACGGGACCATGTATACCGTAGAAGACCGCGGTGGTTCGGGTATTGAGAATGACATCCACCGTGTGGATATTTTTGTGCCAGACCATAACGAAGCACTGCGTTTGGGCAGATACAAGACAACAGCTACGATTTACAGAATAGGCAGGTGAGAAATTTTGGATGAGAAGGAGTACAGCAATATTTATGCCATACCGGCGAACTACACAGATTCCGGTAAGATTTTGGGCGGAATGCTGGAGCCAAGGAATGCAGTAGAGACAGGGATATTATTGATCGTTTTGGGGTATCCGGAATTGATGTTGATACCCATGTCCGGAACGATCCGCATCGTCGTTATGACGCTGACGCTTTTACCGCTTGCTGTTGTTTCCATGATGGGTATTGACGGCGATTCGCTGTTTCAGTATATAGGACACATCATACGGTATTTTGCAAGCAGGAGAAAATTACATTACAGAAGGGTGGGATATAGATATGACCCAAAGCAGCTCCGAAAAAAGAAAAAAGGCAGCTCGGCAAAGAAAAAGGGCAAAAAAACCGGAAAAGCTGGAGTTCGTTCAGGACTTCATTCCGATTAAGAGCCTCCAGCACGGTATTATTGAGACGACCGATGGGAGATACATTCGGATTCTTGAAATTGAGCCGATAAACTTTATGCTGCGTTCCGGAGAAGAACAGTTTAATATCATATCGTCTTTTGCCAGCTGGCTGAAAATCTCTCCTATGCGGCTTCAGTTTAAAAGTATTACCAGAAAAGCAGACTCGGATAAGCATGTTGCCATGATTCATGATGAACTGGAAGCCGAGGAAAGCGAAGAATGCCGACATCTTGGAGAGGGCTATATCCGCCTGATCAAGGATGTGGGAAGCAGGGAAGCGCTTACAAGGCGCTTCTTTTTAATTTTCCAATATGAAGAGGTTCGCCGTGGCGATGGGGATGATTTTTCCCAGATTTATGGCATGATGCAGACAGCAGAGCAAAATGCCCGTGCTTATTTTCTGCAGTGCGGGAATACCATTCTCCAGCCGAAAGACCCAGATGAGGCAACGGCAGAGATTTTATATATGTTCTTTAACCGCCGCTCCTGCGTGGATGAGCCGTTCTCATCCCGTGTGAACCGTGTGGTCGTGGATACAATGGCAGCAAAAGACAAGGTCATCGGTGTGGACCCCATCCCGCCGATCCGCATGGCGCATTTTTTGTCCCCACGCGGCATTGACCTGACCCATCACAACTATGTCGTGATGGACGGGCTTTATTATTCCTTCCTGTTCATAAAAGGAAATGGGTATCCGGGTATGGTACGGGCGGGGTGGATGTCGTCGCTCATCAATGCCGGAGACGGGATTGACATAGATATACAGCTGAGGCGGGAGAACCGGAGCAAGACCATTGACAAGGTGGCACAGCGTATCCGCTTAAACCGCACAAAACTGAAAAGTATGCAGGACACCAGCACTGACTATGAGGAATTGACCAATTCCATACAGGCCGGATACTTCATTAAGTATGGAATTGCCAATAACAATGAGGATTTGTTCTATATGTCCGTGTTCGTCACGGTTTCTGCCAAAGGCTATGAAGAGTTGATGTGGCGCAAACAGCAGATCGTGGATATGTTAAAGTCCATGGATATGTATGTAAGCGATTGCCGTTTTCAGCAGGAAGCG
>ENA-ORUW01000105-ORUW01000105.1-human-gut-metagenome-genome-assembly--contig:-NODE-105-length-96127-cov-5.221605_pt1 | contig 96127 bp, 54 predicted proteins | sample MGYA00242088_ERZ509227 | MGnify/ENA primary metagenome ERZ509227 (study PRJEB26280, sample SAMEA2338816) | human gut metagenome | biome: human gut; feature: human-associated habitat; material: faeces... | reverse complement strand
CAATAATGGACGCCGACATAGCCCAGGAGAGTGCGGAATATGTAAAAAATAGAATATTGACCCAAACCGCTGCTGCGTTAATGAGCGTGTCTTCGCGTAACAAATCTGATATTTTGATGAGATTAATCGGCGGGGGTTAATAAAATTTCTTCTTGACAAATTGTTAGTTATGGCTTACTCTTGTATTAAGAGTTAGTTAAAGCTAACATTAGACCAATACCATAATTCACCTTTGGTGGGGCTGCGCAATTTCTCCGGCAGCCTTTTTGTTTACCAGATTACTCTAAAACCTTCAAACAACCCTTTTTTCTTGGAGTTTTGAACAGGGATGTTGTCTTTGTTGTCTGTGTCTTTATTAATCAGCGGCCTTTGACTTGAGTCCATTTGCATTATTGCCTGGTTTGTATACCTTGTGCGCTCAAGATTGTCTAACGGTTGTGCTCCCTGTGTGGAAAATATTCTTGAGTTTATTTCAGCAGGCAAATTCATTTCTCCCTGTGCAACAGATATGCTGGAAAAAGAAATACAATTTATTGCAAACAAAATTAAGACTGAAAATATAATTTTTTTCATTATAAATTCTCCTTTGTATTTTTTGTTTTTGGCTGTCTGCCCGCAACAACTCTGCCTATGTCTGGTGAGCAAGTTAATTCAAAATGGAATCGTCCCATTTTTTGGTCTGTTTCATATCTGTTGTTGAGTCCAAATCCCCAGTAAAATCTTGCAGCAACATCTGTGCTCAAGTTTACTCTCAAGCCAAGCCCCCAGCTCATTAAAAAGTCGCCGCTATCTATTGCATCGCCGTATTTGTATGGGAATATCATACCATTGTCCATAAATACAGCACCTTTAATCATTTCTCTTGGATAAATATAACCAAGCCTGTCAGAGCCGATTGCTTTTGGTAAAAATGGTAAAGGTGTTATTATTTCAGCGCTTGCAAAGTATCCGCTTTTGCCAAGAAGCAGACCTTCAGAATATCCTCTTACTGTAGACAAGCCGCCAATCTGGAACTGTTCCAGCCAGGGAAGTCTGTCATTGGGGGAATACTGGCCAGATACTCTGAATTGACCGATTATGCCGTGGCCAAAATCATGCAGCCTTGTTATGTTTCCTTCGTATTTAAAGAAGTCTTCATCTCCGCCAAGAGCTTTAAAACCAACAGAGCCGTAGTGGCCTGTATACCAGATACCCCTTTGTGTATCTTTTCTTGCTGTCAAGCCCTGTGTGACAGAGAATGTACCAATGTCGAGCAATTTGATTCCGGAAATATCTGTGGTTGAACGTTTTAAGTTTCCTGATGTGTACGAGCTTATGTTGAAATCAGGCCTGTCAACAAACGGGTGTGACAGGTAAACAGAGTAAACCTGCGATGTACCGCCAATGCCAAAAGGTCTCATCGGGCCGTTTACAACAGAGATGTTACCTGCTGAAACAGTAGCACCAAGTCTTGTACCGTATCTGTTGAGCGGGAAGTTGTAATCCGCAAAACCTGTCCTGTTGCCGCGTCCGAGATATCCGCCTAACGATAATCTGTCTCTGTGGCCAAAAAGACTATCTGCGGTTAACATACCGCCCCATCTTGTTGTACCTATTGTTTGACGGCCCTGATTATCAGTCATAAACGCAAGACGAAACGGAAAAGGGTCTTGTGCGTTGAGGGTGATATCAGTTGTTCCTGGTTCTTCACCTGCTGAAAGTCCTACTTTGAGTTTGATTGCGTTATTTGCATTAAACTTTATAACATCCTGCTCGAGTTCACTGATTTTTAAAAGCTCTCCGGGCACAGGTGCAACGCGATTTTTTATGTAGCCTGTTTTTGTCCAGCGGTTGTCTTTTACTGTAACTTTCCCTACTGTTCCTTCAAAAAGACCGATTTTTAAAACACCGTCAGATAAATCCTGCTCCGGCAAATATGCTTTTGAAGTAGCATAATCACCCAATATGTAACATCTTGTGATACTGTTTACAACTTTTTGAATATCTTCAATTGTTACGCTCTGGGCTAAAAGAGGGGCAGCAAGCTGTTGCAGTTCTTCCGGTGTAAATACTCTTGAAGGAGAAAATTCTACTCTTGTAATTGTTGCTCTGACTTCTTGTTTGTCGCTTGGTTGAGAGAGGTTATCTTCTACAATGACAGGGGGGCGAGCAGGTTTTTTCTCTGCCCACAGATTTAGTTTAGGAATTGTTTTTTGTGGTTCATAAATTTTGTATTTTTCTTGTTCTGCTTTTGTTTCTATATATTGTTCTTCCAGCTCTTGCTGTGAAACAGGGACAGGAGGCCCCGTCAGAACTGTTTTTTTGATTTCTTTTTCAACAACAGGTTCTGCGTTATCTAAAATTTTTGGAGCTTGTATGATAGGAACTGAAAAAGAAGGTATCGGCTCTTTTACAGGCTGCATTGGTACAGGCACAGACGCCGGCACCGTATTCCCCGTACTCTCCGAAGCTATGGTAAAATTTTGACTTAATAAACACAGGCTTATTAAGAATAGTAATTTTTTCATCCTAATCAACAATTCCTACAAGATAATATCAATATATATTACTCATCAACTCAAAGTCAATAAAAGTGTATAGACATATTACAGATTCTGTAGATATTTGAAGAAAATCATACATTTTGTTTACTGCACATATTGAATAGGGTATTATAATAATTATATATAGATGAAGGTTAGGATGAAGTATGCAAAAAGATAAACGGGGTTTTGTAGGCAAAAATTTTTTGAAAATTTTTAAGAAATTTATTTGCAGCCTTTTAATTATAAGTTTTGTCACAATGCAGACTGCATGTGCGTCTGACATCACTGTTGGCAGCGGTGGTTTTGGTACAACAATCAAAACTGACGGCAACGAAATTACAATATCAGGCGGTAAAATCAATAACGGCACAGGATTCCACCATTTTGGCAATTTCTGGCTGACTCAAGGCGACATTTTGAATTACATGATGGATGCCAAAGCTGACCGATATGTAAACCTTGTTGATAACCAGGTAAGAATTGATGGTATTTTTAATTCTTTTAAACAGGGATTACCGGGCAGAGGCAATGTTATTTTTGTTTCTCCCATGGGGATGATTGTCGGCGCTTCCGGCATAATGAACGTTGGCAGCCTTCAAACAATAACACCTTTGAAAAGTACCTATGACAGCCTTGTTGCGCTGGGTAAAAATATTTCTTATAACAATATAACTTCTCTAAAAAATAACAGCGAAACTTCATCAACCACAATTGACGGAAAAATCTTTTCTGCAAATGACATAAACATAGGAGAAGCAGGTAACCTGACACTTGGCAAAGGTGCAATGCTTGTATCCGGTTTTAACAGAGACGGTTTTGCTTTGACCAGAAGCGGTAACCTCACTGGTATTGTCAATACAGATGGCGTTGTCAATGCAAACTTCATGACTGACACAGGCAGTGTAAAAATTGTAGCAAACAAAATCACAACCGAAGACACCAGCAGCCTTATTCATTCTACAGCCAATGTTAATATTGATACAACTGCAAAAGATGCAATTACAATCGGTTCCAGAATCAAAGCCGGAGGCAATGTAGGCATAGGCCAAAGCAGTCTTGCCGGTGATGTTACGCTGTCTAATAAAATAGACGCCGGCGGAAAACTTTCCATCAACTCTGCATATACCCTGACTCAAGAAAAGGGTGCTCAAATTAATGCAGATTCTGTTGCTGTTGACACAGGTATCATAAATATTAAAGATAATATCACGGCAAACAACGGTATTGAGCTTACAGCTTCCAACGAGTTTAACCAAAGTGCAGACACCGAAATAACCAACAATATTTCAGGTTCTCTAAACATTACATCCAACCTTGGTGATGTTTCAACAGGCAAAATTACCAACAAGGGCGGCAACATAAAAATTGCAGCCGGAAATCTTGTTATTAATGACACTATTGATGCATCTGGTTCTATGGACTTGACTGCAAGAAAGTCTGTTACGCAAAAAGACGATACCTTTACTGCCTTAAAAACAGGCGGTGACTTAAACGTTATTACATATGCCGATTTAGGTACAGCTTCACAGTCATTGAATGTTGATATTGGCGGAAATATTGATATTACTAACAATGAGAAAGCCTCTTCCGTGTATCTTTCCAGTAAGGATTCTGACTTAAATATCACAAAAATAACAAATGCCACTGATGTAAGCCTTGAAAGCTCAAAAGGTGTAACTGTTCATCAAAATATCAACGCAAACAGCAGCGTAAATATTAATGCTCAGGAAGGTTTTACGCAGAATTCCGACTCGGTTATTACAAATACAGGTTCCGGTGGAATAAATATAACGAACAGCGGCAGCGGCGATGTCAATATTAACAGTCTGAACAGCACAAACGGCAATGTAACCATAACAAACAACAACGGCACCGAGCCTCCGACTCCCGGTAACGTTAATATTAACGGAACAATAAATGCTGATAACGGTTCTGTAAGTATAGATTCTAAAGGAAACATCACACAAAGCTCTGAAAACAAGTCTATTTCTGCTTCTCAGGGTATCTCACTCGTTGCTAAAGGTGATATCGGCTCAGAAGATAAACATATTATTGTCTCTGCCGGAAATTCACTGTCTGCCAAAGCTGACGGTGCAGTTAGTCTTACAGGAGAGGATACATCTATAAAACTTTCTGATATCAGTGCAGGAACAGACTTGAATATTACTACAACAGGCAAAGGCGATATTACTTTTGATACAGACCTTTCTGATATTCAAGGCGATTTTCGTGTTGAAACAGAAAGAGATTTGAATATAAATACGGATATCCACGCAATGGGAGATGTGTCAATTGTATCAAGTGGCGGGGATGTAATACTCAATGCTTTGATTACATCGGTTGAAGAAAGTATAAATATAGGAGCAAACGGCAGTATTATACAATCCGATTCTTATAGCGGCACAACTTTGAATGCGGCTAAAGATATTACTCTTATTGCCAAAACCGGTGACGTTGGTGGTTCTTTACAAAATGCAGTGCAAATGGAACTTGGCGGTGCTGTGCTTGTTGAAGGTACAAATGTTTATTTGACCAGCCCGGGCAGCTTAAATATAGCAGGTATTAATAAAGACGGAAGAGAAAATATCGGCGTTGTAAACATTGCAACCACAACTACCGATAACGGAAATATCCATTTTTCCGGACTTGTAAACGGCTCGGATGTAACAGTTTCTGCTGCACAGGGTATTACACAAACAGAAGGTATCAAATCAATTAATGCCACAGGAGCGTTGTCTTTGGTATCTCAAAACGGAAGTATCGGTCAGCAGGGTAATGCAATCAGCTTTTCAGCCGGTTCGGTTTCAGCTGACTCATCTGAATCTGTTGTTTTGACAGGTATTGATACAGATATTACAACCACAACTATAAACGCAAAAAAAGATATAGATTTATCAACACAAATTGTAGATGATGCTCTTGGCAAGGGGAATATTACCGTTGCAGATTCTTTGGAAACACAAAACGGTTATATACGTCTTGATTCTGCAAGGCAGCTGAATATTGACCAAAACCTTACTGCTGGCAAAACAATTACCTTAAATGCCAACGGCGGAATAGTCCAAAAACAGGGCACAACATTTACAAGCGGTACAAACACAACAGACCCTGAAGGCGGTAATATCACCATTACCAATAAAGGCAGCGGGAATATTACATTGGATAATGTAGTTGCCAATAATGGAAACATTGTTGTCGAAAACACTGCTCTTTTGGGAAATGTTTTGTTAAACTCCACATTAAATGCTGTTGATGGAAACATTTCAGTTACTACTTTGGGCAATATTATTCAGGGAGAAACAAATACAAACACAGCTTTAACAGCAGCCGGAAATATTACCCTTAATGCTCTCAATGCCGGCAGCGAAGATTCTCATCTTTTGCTCAATGCCGGAGGAACACTCAACGGTATTGTTAACAATATGTATGTTACAGATACCGAAGACTCTTTAACTATCGGCAGTATCACAGCAAACAATGATGTCTTCTTAACAGCAGAAGGCAACATACAACAGGCTGACTATTCAAAAACAGCGATTACCTCAGGCGGTTCTGTTAACCTGACAAGTACTGACGGAAATATAGGTTCTGATTCTCCTGATAATGCACTTGTTGTTTCAGGTACAGGTAAAGTCAACGCAGATGCGTATAATATTTATTTGACTTCTAATGATAAATTGGTTACAGGCAGTTTAAACGCTCAAAATGATATAAGTGTTTCTTCAAAATCACAGGGAAATGCTCTTGAAATTTCAGGTGATATGACAGCAAACGGACTTATTTCTATAAACTCCGAAAACGGTATACAACAGACTGAAGGCATAATCCATACAACCGGAGAAGACTCTTCAATTGAAATACATTCAACACAAGGTACAATTGCGCTTAAAGACGTAACCTCTGATAACGGCTATATCTCTATACAAAATGAGGGAGGCGGCCTTTCTTTGGAATCTGTATTAAGTGCACAAAACAGTTATATCACAATTGATGTAAACGGAAATATTGAACAAATTGGAGAACAGACCTCTTTAATTGCAGGAGATGATATTTTTGTATTCTCTAACGGTTATGATATAGGCTCTGAGGCACAATACCTGACCTTTTCATCTGGAAACGGAATCACTGCAAATTCCGGTAACGGTTCTTTATTCTTAAAAGGTGTTGATACAAATATAAGTACATCAAAAATCTTTTCAAACGGAAATATCGGCCTTATCGCAACTGGTGTAGGCAATGTTTTAATAGATGATGACCTTACAACAACAGGCGGTTATATTGATATTGTAGTGAATACTGCTCTTGACTTAAATCACAAACTCCAGGCTGCAGGCGATATCACTTTGCAGGTTAACGGAGCTGTGACACAAAACGGTTATACAGACAATGCTCTTGTTTCAGGTGCAAATGTTTATATTAATACAAATTCTAATACAATAGGTACGGATACAAATTCTGTAAAAGTAAGTGCCTCCGGTCAGGTAAATGCAGAGGGTTCTGATATTTATCTCGGTTCTAAAGGTGCAGATTTTAATGCAGGCAATATTACTTCCTCCGGCGAAAACATAAAGATTACAACAGAAGATTCAGGACAAGTTAACCTGAAAGGACTTGTTACAGGTAAAAACTTAACAGTAAATTCTGCTGACGGAATATATCAATCAGGAACAGACAAAACCATTGATGTTTCAAACGCTCTGGTGTTGAATACAACCAATAATGACATTGGCAGACAGGATAGTGCGGTCATTTTTAAAGCAGGTTCTGTAAGTGCCTCTGCAACAAACGGTTCTATTGTATTAAAAGGTATTGATACGGATATTCACACCAGTACAATTGATGCGGGCAAGAATATTGACCTTTCAACAGAATTAACAGATGAGTCTTTGCAAAGCGGAAACATATTTGTTGAAAATAACCTTGTAACTTCTGACGGTTACATCAATCTGGATTCTGCAAAAGCTCTTCATATAGACAAGAACATTGAAGCAGGACATTCTATTACACTCAATGCCAACGGCGGCATTGAGCAGGTAGGTTCATCACAAATAAAAGCCGGCACCTCATCTGACGCGCAAGATGGCAGTGTAACCATTACAAACAACGGTTCCGGCAATATCTCACTGGGTTCTGTTTCTTCTCAAAAATCCGATGTTAATATAATAAATAATGCATTGAATGCTGATGTAATATTGAACTCTCTTGTTGATGCATCATCAGGAAATGTTGTCATTGATGCAAAAGGCGCAATAATACAGGCAGATTCAATTACCGGCCATGCAATTAATGCAGGAGGCAATATTAACCTAACTGCACAAAACGATATTGGTTCAGCTTCTCAAAAAATAACGGTTAATGCTGACGGAACTGTTTCTGCAGCAGGTACGGGGATTTATCTTGACAGCCCTGAAAAAACGCTCAACCTTGCAGGTATAACATCAGGCGGAATTGTTGATATTTCAACAACTACATCAGGAGATATCAACATAAAAGACAATACAGAAGTTACAGGTACAGATATTACACTTTCTGCAGCAAACGGTATCTATCAAGATGGTGCTAATAAATCTATAACTGCACAAGGAAAACTGTCTTTGACTGCACAAAACGGGGATTTGGGCAAAGAAGGAAATGCAATAGTCTTCAAAGCAGATTCTGTAAAAGCAAGTGCACAAAACGGTTCCGTTATTTTAAACGGTGTTGAAACGGATATTAATACTGATGAAATTATAGCCGGCAATAATATTGACCTTTCCACAACCACATCAGGCAACATCAATATTATCAATGCTATTACTGCAGATGGATACATAAGACTAAACTCAGCAGAAGCCTTGAATGTAACACAAAATATCACATCAACCGGCAGCAGTGTTACTCTTGGTGCTGTTAACGATGTTACTCTCAATGCGCAAGTAAAAGCACAAACTGATGTAACTGTTGATACGCAGGGTAATATTATTCAGAATTCAGGCCTTGTTTCTGCGGGTAATGATATTACTCTCAATGCTGCGGGTAATGTTGGAGCTGTTGGTCAGGAAATTGCTATCAATGCAGGTAATGTGCTCAACTCAAATGCAGCGGATATCTTTATTAAAAATACACAAGGCGGCTTAAAAATAGGTGAAATAGTATCTCAAAATACTGTTAACCTTACTGCATCAGGAGATATTACTCAGAATAACCCTTCCAAAACAGGAATCACCGCTACCGGAGATATAAATTTGGTCTCAAGCGGAGGTGATATCGGAAAATCATCAACAGATTCTGTTTCTGTCAACACAGAAGGCGTGGTAAATGCAGAGGCTTCTAATATTTATATGTCCTCTGACAAAAACTTTAATACAGGCAGCATAACCGCATCACAGACAGGTAATGTAGATATAAGAACGACTGCAGACGGTTCTGATATCGTTATCAAAAACCTGATGAAAGGCGGAAATATCGTTCTAAACGCGAAAGGAAGCGTAAAACAAGACAGCACTCTGTCTAAATCAATTGAGGCAGACAACCTTGACATAACCGCTCAAACAGGTGATATTGGCGAAACCGGTAATGCCATTGATTTTTCATCAACAGGTTCATTGTCAGCTAATGCACAGCAGAGTTCTGTTATTCTCAACGGTATAGATACAGACATTTATGTTGGTTCCGCTTCAGGCGGCGGTTCGATTGTTGCCGGGAAAAGTATTGACCTTTCCACAGAAAATTCGGGCGGAATATTTGTACAAAGCGCACTCACTGCCAACGATGGCTATATCAGGTTAAATTCTGTTGAAAGCCTAAACTTGAGCGAAGATATAACTGCGTCTGAGAAGGTTGAGCTTATCTCACAAACAGGGGATATTCTTCTTGATGCTTTGATAAATGCAGGCACTGACATTGTTGTTGATTCTGATGGAAAAATCACAGCCGGCAATGAAAATGTGCTGTTAACAGCAGGTAATGATATTACACTCAATGCAAACTCAACAGTTGGCGAGGAGTTGCAAAAAATAAAGGTTAATGCTGACAATAATGTTACAGTTACCGGCTCATCGGTTTATTTACAAAGCCCAGGTAAGACAATAAACCTTGCAGGAATTAACTCAGGCGGTGTTGTTGATATTTCTACTACAACATCCGGAGATATAAACATAAGAGATAATTCAGAAATTACCGGCTCTGATATTACATTGAATGCTGCTGACGGCATTTATCAAGAAGGTGATGAAAAAACTATAACAGCAAGCGGCAAGCTCGATTTGACTGCAAATAATACAGATATCGGACGCGAGAATAATGCTCTGATTTTTGCGGCAGATTCAGTAAAAGCCTCAGCAGAGAAGGGCTCTATAGTTTTAAACGGTATTGATGTGGATATAAAAACCGATACCATCAATGCCGGCAAAAACATTGACTTAAGCACAACAAACTCCGGTAACATTATTATCCAAAGTGAACTCTCAACTCAAAACGGAGGATATATTAGATTAAACTCTGCACAAAGTCTTGTTGTGGACAAAAATATAACTTCCTCAGATTATCTTTTCCTGGGTGCGAAAGAAGGGCTGGAACTTTCAGCCATAATTCAGGCTGTTAACGATATTACAATGGAAACACAGGGTGGTATCAATCAAATTTCAGGTTCTGTAACAAGTACGGCAGGCAAAGTGTTGGCTTCCAATACTGTATCAGGCGGTATAATACTGAACAATGTTGCCGCACAGACAGGCATGAATATTACTAATACAGGTGATTCGGCAGCACTGGTGGCTGTTGGAAATCTTGTTTCTGCAGGAGGAAATCTTAATATTGTCAATGCAACAGGCGGTAATGTTGATTTGACAGGTAATATAGAATCTTCTAACGGTAATGTTTCTATTAACTCGGATGAAGGTAACATCGTAAAACAGGATACATCTGCCACAGTAATAGCAGGACAGGATATATTCCTGGGCGGCAAATCTGTCGGAAGTGCAGATAAATTTATCAACACAAATGCAGGTGGTGCTGTTTCGGGCCGTGGGCAAAAGCTCTATCTGGAAAATACTACAGGTGAATTTAAAATAGGTAACATAGAAACAGTTAAAGATACACCTCAAGATATTACAGAAGTTAATCTTGTATCAAAACAGGGCGATATTACATTCAACGGCCTTGTTCAAGGCGACAATGTCAATGTAAATTCTTCTAACGGAATAAAACAAGATACTGCATTGACAACCCCTTCAATTGAAGCAGACAGAGTTACATTGACAGCAAACAACGGTGATGTGGGTGCTGCTGACAACGCAATAGATATGAAGGTTACAGGTGCATTGAATGTTGATAAGGCCGGTAATGTTTATATCCACGGCGCTGATACCGGAAATGAAAATGCATTGAATATCGGTAATATCAATGCTGACAACATTGTTAAATTAACATCTGATTCCGGTATTAGATTAAACGGCCTAATACAGGGACAAACAGCAGATTTAACAGCCAACGGTGATATTACACAATCAGATAGTATTGAAAAATCTTTTGATGTTGATAGCCTAAATCTTGTAAGTACAGCAGGCAATATAGGACTTACAGGCCATGCAATTGATTTTGTAGCGGGGTCTTTACACGCAAATGCTGCCGGTTCTGTTGTTTTAAACGGCATAGGGCTTGATATAGAAACCGGCGATATAATAGCAGGCAAAGATATTGACCTTTCCACAACAGGTTCTGGCAATATTACAATTTCCAAAGACATGAGTGCCAATGGATACATCAGACTAAACTCTGCAGAGGGCCTGATTGTTAATAAAAATCTAAATGCAACAGGTTATATAGAATTAATTGCCCAGGGCGGTGAAATGATACTGTCTTCATTAATAGAAGCAACAGACGTTACTCTTAATGCAGCCGGCGGAATTACTCAAGAAAGCGGTAAGATTGTAAGTACAGGCACTAACGGTGTAAATGTTACAAATACAACAGCCGGTTCAATAGAACTGGTTGATGTTACTGCATCTAACGGAAACATAAACATAACTAATGACGAAACGGCAGCCGGAAGTATCATACTTGGCAATTTAACAGCCGGAAAAGATATTTCTGTGTCTAACCTTTCAGAGGGAGAAATAAGACTTAACTCAGATGTTTCGGGTGCAGATATAAATCTTATTGCAACAGGGGGTATTTCTCAAATTGCAGGTAATATTACAGCATCCGGCGAAAACGGATTGAATGCATCGAACTCTGTCTCAGGCGGTATTAAGTTAAATAACATAACAGCACAAAACGGCTGGGGAAATATTGCAAATGACAACAGTGCTTCGGGCAGTATTATTGTGGGAAAAATTGATGCTCTCAAAGATGTGTCATTGTCTAACCTTTCTGGTAACGAAATTATTTTGAATTCCGATGTAACGGGTGCTGATGTGTCAATTGTTTCAACAGGAGGCATTATCCAACAAAGCGGAAATATCATAAGCAGCGGAGACAGTGGTTTTAATGCTCAAAACAGCCAATCAGGAAGCATTGAATTGAATGATATTACCTCTGCAAATGGTGTGAATATAGAAAATACCGCATCAGATGCAAGTGATATAGAGCTTAATAAAATCTCAAATACAAACGGCCTTGTATACATTACAAACGCAACCGGCGGTAATGTGCTGTTAAATGCGCTGGTTGAATCATCAAACGGCTCAATAATTATTGATACAGCAAACGGTAATATTGAACAAAATATTGCAGGTATTGCACTAAAAGCAGGCGGAGATATCTCTCTTAAAGCAGGCAACCATATCGGAACAGCGGATTCTTATATAAAATTAAATTCAGGCAGCAGTGTTTTCCTGGATGCAAACAACCTTTATATAGACAGTCCTGATATGGATTTAAATATTGCTCAAACAGACAATACAACAGGTTCTGTAAATATTAAAACAAGCGGTGCTGATGCAGACCTTAATTTGAATAGCAATGTGTCGGCTGCAGATATTACGCTCTCGTCTGTTTCAAACCTGAATTCAGCAGGAATTCTCAACAGCAGAGGCAATGTGTCTTTACAGGGCAACAATGTTTCCGTGAACAGTATCAATACGGGTTCTTCATACTCAATAACTGGTAACGGCCTTGTTAATGTTACAGGAACATTGACCAATAATGCGGACTCTTCAATTACAGCAAATAATTCAGGTACGGATTCGGGCATAATAATTGCAGATACAGCTGTGCTTAACAATAATAAAGGCAGTCTGAATATTACAAATAACGGCGCAAATGGTCTCGTGATGAACGGAACAATCATTAATAACGGCAATATGACGCTGGAAAATAATGAAGGTTCAATGATTCTGGCAGGAGAAATTGATGCTAAGGTAGGCTCTGTAAACACCTTTATAAATGGTGCAGATGAAGATATGAATATTGCAATGGACCTCGAAAGTTTCGGTACAACCATTACATTTGAAAACAGAGGTCAGGGCAGTCTTATTGTAGACGAAAATGCAAACCTTGCTGTAAACGGCATACAACAGGGCGATACCTTCTACGCAGGTGAATTGAATTTGAATAATATGTCAAACTCAGATCAGAGCGGAATCTCCATAAAAGGTACAATTGCCGGAGATAACGGAACTGTAAATATAACAAACAACGGACAAAATGGTATAACTTTTGAAAACGGTTCAAACGTTAATACAGGCTCTGATATTAATGTTATAAATAACAAAGGCTCATTGACAGTTGCTAAGGACGCTTCAATTACATCCCGTGCTGATATTTCAATAGAAAATAAACAGGCTGCTCAAAGCGTTAACTTTGACGGAACTGTCCACGGCAAAAACGTTACTGTACAAAGCAACGGCTCCAATATAAATATTGCTCATAATAAAGAGCAGGCAAACATTTCTGCTGATGAGAATATTAAAATCACTGCACAAAATGCTGATATTTTAAATAACTCTCTATCAGAGGCGCCTGTGCCAAACGCAGGTGGCATCAGTGCAGGAAACAATATTGAGCTTTCGGCTAACAATATAGGTTCTCTTGATGATACTCTCGGAAACATAATAAAAGATGGATTTGTGCTGGATGCTGATAAATCTATCCATGTGAATGCCGGCGGCAATATTACTGCCGATGCTCAAGAAACTCTTAATTTGCTTGCTGTTAACGGAAATCTTAACCTCGATTCTGTTAGTGCAAAAGATGCCATTTTGAGTGCTCTTAATGGTAATATAACAGGCAGCAGCATTACTTCTGACAACCTGTACGCATTTGCTGCTTCTGACAGCGGTAAGATTTTGCTTGATAATATGAATATTGCAACCGATGTATATGTTGAAGCAGGCTCTCATATAACGATGAATAGCAATTCTGCACTCAATATACAATCGGCATTGAGCAGAAATGACTCAATTGATATAACCTCTGAAGGCAATACTGAAATCAGAGAAATTGCGGCATTAAAGGATATTAATATTACTGTGAATGATGAAAAGTTGACGATAATTAATCTTGGCAGGGTTGAAAGAGCTCAGGAGGTTATCCCTGAAAATGTAAACCTGACTGTTCTCGATGCCAAACGTCAGCCGTCCGGATCTTACACGCCAGGCATGAGCCCGGACGAGTTGGAAAACTTGAAACCTAACAGTAAGCTTGATATTTATAATGCTTATGTTCAAAACAAAGCTACCCTAAAAGCTGATACAATCACAGCCCAGGTTTATGATATATCAGACGATTCTGTTGCCGGTCAAAAAAGAGTTGATAAATATGGAAACGAAGCAACCGGATTCCACAATGCTAACAAAAACGGAGATTTGTTAGAGTTTGATATACAAGGTGCAAACTATGCTCAAGGCGATGCAGGTTCTGACCCTCACAACCCGTATTATTCTCCTGATGCAAATGACAAACACGCACTAAATGTCCATCTGACACTGGGTGACTCTGTTGGTGATGCATTGTACGGAGCTAACTTCAAAAAATTGTATTCGGATTATGCATTTATTGACTCGATTAACACATCAAATCCTGATGCTTTCTCAAAAATAGTAATAGAAAGCGGCATCATTGGTGAAAAAGCAATAATAAGAAACAACAATTTGAGGCTGGATATCAATAACACTGATGTTGAACGTGATTATGCAATCAACAAGCATTATAACGATGCACCGGATAAAGAATATACAAACCATACTTCGTTTAACTCAGAAATGTTTGATACAATAATTGTGGACAAAACAGATAAGCCAGACATCCCTGATGTGCCGGTTATTCCTCCGGATCCGAGTGATGATAGAAATCCTTATAACCCGAACAGACAGGTAAAAGACCCTGTATTAACAGATAAGGTTATACCTATTTCAAGATATGTTCAAGAAGCAGAAAATAAAGATTCAACTGCTGTAGATGCAGACAAATCAACAGGTATAAAACAAATCAGATGGGTTGTAAGAGATAAAGAAAACCGTGTTCTCGGTGCTTCTGAGTCTGAACTGATAAAAGAACCTGTTGTTGATTCTGTAATCAAAATTTCTAAAAAAGGAATAGTTGTAACAGCAGATACAGTGAGTGATGATGGCCTCAAACTGAATCAAAATGTACAAATTGATTTAAAATATAAAGAAATAGCCTTTAATGTTGACGGGCAGGTAAAAAATATCAACGGCAGAATCGTTGAAATTGCCTTTGTCAATGTTGATAAACTTACTTCAACAGTTATGCTATTCTTGAGTATGTTCAGCGAAAATCTGTAATATAAAATTATTAATGCATTGAAGGGGTGTCATTTTCATCATGTGATTTGTGGAAGTGACACCACTTGAATGATGGATAAGTTTCTTTCATTTGTTCCCACGCAACATGCACGTCGTAGGGCATTCCCTTTGTTGTTATCTCTGCTCTGCGGCCTTTTTCCCATTCTTTAATAAAGTCTATGCAGGCATGGTCAATGTAGTGTAATCGTTCTGCACAAAGGGTTATATTTTTGTCCTTTGGCAAGCGTTCAAGTGCTTCTATGAGTGTGGGCAGCTGTATAAAGGTGATATTTCCGTGTATTTTTGCCGTTATTGTGTTGGTTTGTTCATCGTATTCAGTGTCAATATCAACTTTTAAAACTTTATATGCGCTTTTTATAAGAGCACAGAAAAAGCCTGCCAAAATTCCTTCAAAGAGATTTGTAAATAATATTGCAACCAGCGTGATAATATAAATTGCAAATTCACCTTTGCTGAGTTTTAGAATATGTTTTGCTGCTTGAATGTCAACAAGCTTGTACCCTGTATATACAAGGATTGCCGCTAGAGAAGATATTGGTATGTAGTTTAAAATTGCCGGGAAAAAGCTCACAAAAAGTAAAATCCATAAACCATGAAGTATTGTAGACATCCTTGTTTGAGCATCAGCATTAATATTTGCGGCACTTCTCACTATAACTCCTGTGATTGGCAATCCTCCAACCACACCTGAGAGTGCGTTTCCTACGCCCTGTGCAATGATTTCTTTATCATAATCAGTCTTTGATTTTGAGCTCATTTTGTCGATTGCAGTTGATGTCAAAAGAGTTTCCGCACTGGCGATAAATGTTATTACTAGTGCGCTTATCAAAACTTTTAAATCCAGTATATGTGCAAACAATGAGGGTTTTATGAATATAGCCTCACTCCAAAAATTTTGTCCAACCTGAATATAATTAATATCAAAATGCATAAAGTTTGCAAACAAAGAAGCGATAATAACTGCAACAAGAGCGGACGGTACAGCTTTAAGCTTTTTAAACGGAAGCAAATCCCACACCACAATTATACAGATTGTTAAAAGTCCCACCATTGCTGCAAGGTGATGAGCAGACCCGTTCATAGGCAGAACAGAGTGATAAATCACCCTGCCAAGGTCGAGAATATTTGCTATAAATGTATTTTGCGGTTTGCTATCAAGCATAATGTGGAATTGTGAAAGAAAAATTGATATCCCTATTCCTGCCAGCATACCTTGTATAATTGCAGGTGATATAGCTCTAAACCATTTTCCCAACGATAAAAAGCCGAATAAAATTTGCATTAAACCTACAACAAATATTATCAGAAAAAGTTTTTCTATTCCGAGAGTGTGAATTATATCTACTACAATCAATATTAAACCGGCAGCCGGCCCAGACACCTGTAAAGAATTGCCAGATAATGCTCCAACAATGATACCGCCTATTATGCCGGAGATTATCCCGCAATAAATCGGCAATCCGCATGCTATTGAAATACCTATAGCCAGCGGCATTGCTACCAAAAATACTATAACTGATGCCAAAAAATCTTTTTTTAGTGAATCTATATTAATCATTATTATTGTCGCCTGTGTTGTAAACCGACTTTTATAATAACGATTAATTAATTCTTTGGCAATAATTTATAAGGCTAATGTTACAAAACATAGCTGATAGCTTGCGTTGCCAGCTGCGTCATCGCAGGGCTTGCATAATAATTTTTGCACAGGTTTTGCGCTAAATTTTGTGCTCCAAATCCCCAATCTTTGGTGTTTTGTATTTCTCTTAATGCACCTTTTAAAATATTTGGTACGTTAGAATCAGGATTTACTTCACTGTATGTGACTTTTCCGTCTTTATCGGTGTCTACATTTTCACTGAGTTTGTCAACATTGTTATTTTCTAAAACCTTTTGTAAATCCGGATTTTTTCTGTCTTTCAAAGTTTGCAGTGCAATTTCCTGTTTGGACAGTGTATTGTCGGAATTTTTGTCTATTTCATCAAAGTTGCTTCTTAAATAATCAGCAAAATCTTTTGTATCAGTATTCAAAAGGTTAGATGTATATCCCTGAACCTTTGTATATAAGCTGTTAATTATGCCGTTTTGTAGAGTTGTCCCGTTGTTTATTTCAAGACCCATAATTATACTCTCCCCATATTTATTTATATTATAGAAAGTATTTATTCCCTCCTCATCGGCTATATAGTGGAATTTATTTTTTAAAGAAAAATTTATTAATTATAGGTATTATGTATGGTGCTATAGACTTATGAGAAAATAATTTTATAATAAATCCTTGTATTGGGTGTAAATCATAGAAAATATGATCTTGTGCCTCAACAATATATCCTAATAAATCTTCAATAGCATAGCAGATAACAGGAAATTTAGTATTTTGATTATTTATAAAATCTGTATCGTAGTATTTATGCTGTAGGCATTTTAATAATTCTGCTTTTATTGCAAATATTGTTCCACCATAAAATTTGTAATTTTTTAATTTTTTCAAATTTAATTCTTTTACGTAGGTATTATAAAAATAGTCTTTATTTTTGTTAGATTTGGTGATTAATAGTGGCTCAAAGCCTATACATCCAATTTTTTTATTTTCTTTGAAACTTTTGAGTACACATGGAATATTTTTTTCACTTAATATAGAGCTAAACATAAAATCTCTCCACAGATTTTTTCCACAGAGACAATTATTTATTTTTTGCTTAATATATTTTACATTGTGTTTTGTATGTAATTTGAAAACAATATCATAATCGTCTAAATTTATTCTATTTAGCTCATAGATAAACGGATAAATATCTGCACCCAGGTTTTCAATAATATCAATACTTACATTGCCGGATTTTTGAAATGATGTTTTGATGTCATTGAAAATATCTTCATTTTTTTCACAACAAGTAATAAATAAATCAAAATCAGAAATTTTTTGTAGATTTAATAAATATTGTTTTATTTCTGTCCACAAATCTTGATAATACAAATGACAAATAACACAAATTTTACAATCTTCTTTCATTTAAACCTTAATTTTTTTTGTTATTTGTCTTTATATTAACATACTGCTGTTCTGTTGTCTTCTTGTTTTTTGAACTGTGCGTTATATAAAGATTTGTATGCTCCGTTTTCAATATTTAAAAGTTCTATATGGGTACCTGTTTCGGCAATTTTACCTTCATTTAAGACAACTATTTTATCAGCATTTTGAATTGTTGAAAGTCTATGAGCAATTACAAATACAGTCTTATCTTTCATAAGGTTATCAATGGCTTTTTGCACAACAGCTTCTGCTTTGTTATCTAGTGCTGATGTTGCCTCATCAAGTATAACAACAGGCGCATTTTTTAAAAATGCTCTTGCTATTGCCACACGTTGTTTTTGTCCACCAGATAGAAGTACACCCCGTTCACCAATGAAGGTGTTTTCTTTATTTTCCAATGACTCAATAAAATCATCTAAGTACGCCATTTTGATAGCTTGTTGCAGCTCTTCTTCAGTTGCATTTTCATTACCAAGCATAATGTTTTCTCTTATTGTTCCGGAAAAAAGGAAATTATCCTGAAATACAATTGCGATATTTTGTCTTAATGATTTCAGTGTGTAGTTTCTTATATCAACACCGTCTATCATTATAGCCCCGGAGTTTACATCATAAAAACGCGGGATAAGATTGACTAAAGTGGTTTTTCCTCCGCCGGAATTTCCTACAAAAGCTATTGTTTGTCCTTTTTTTATTTTAAGGTTTATGCCATTTAATACAGGGACATCTGGTATGTATTCAAATACCACATCCTTAAACTCTATTTCTGAATAATTATTTTTTAATTCAACAGCATTGTCTGTGTCTTTTATTGCTGGTTCTGCATCTAACACATCAAATACTCTTTCTATGGCAAAGAATGATAACTGCAGTTGATTGAAGTTATTTCCTATACTTTTTATTGGACTATAAAGCATAATCAAAGCTGTTATAAACGATACAAAATTTCCGCTCGTTATTTGTTTTGTAAGTATTAAATGACTTCCAAAACCAATGGCCAGACCTATGCCAACCGATACAATTACGTGCATCATTGGAGAAAGCCAGGATGTTCTTTGGACCATTTTTATTCTCAACGTAAATATACTTTTTAATATATTGAAAAATTTATTTTTTTGATCTTGAGAAAGGTTATAAGATATTATAGTTTTGTTGCCTGCATAAGCTTCGTTGTATGCTGTGATGACAGCTGCATCTGCCACGAGTGTTTTCTGCATTACATCGTTTATTCTCTTTCTTATTTTTGCAACGGGTGCAAATGCCGCACCTAATACGACTACAGCAATTAAGGCCAGCTGCCATGAATTATAAAATAATACACAAACAAGAGAAACAGAAGAGAATAATCTTTGCGTGAATACTTTTAGATTATCAAGCAATCCAGTACAGGCAAGATCAGCATTGTTATTAAACTGAAACACAACATCTCCGGAGCTCCTTTTATCATAAAATGAGGTTTCAAAGGTAAGCAGTTTTTTAAATAAATCATATTTTAAACCGTTTGAAATTTTTCCTCCAACCCAGGTGTTTAAATATGTAGCAAGATAATTTAGGCCTCCTTGAATAGATGTAAAAGCGACGATTCCAAAGGGGATGTACCAAGGTGACGCTATGCTTTTTTCTACCATGACCAGATCCATATATGGCTTGAGAGATAGTGCAATGATAGCATCCAGTGAACCAATAGGTATACAAATTAATACCGCCATAAGTGCTCGAAACCAGTATGGTCTTATATAAGGCCACATTCTTTTATAATTAACAAAAAACTGTGTTGTTGTAATTTTTTCTTTAAATAATTGTATATTATTTTGTATCATAATTATTAATTTTTCTAATTGTTTTAAGTTTATCTATGCACTTTGCTACATTATCGAATGGTAAGGTTTTTATATTCTCTTCATCAAGATCCCACCATTTTAATAATAACAAATCCTTAATTGTTTGTTCATCAAATCTGTATCTTATTATTTTCGCAGGAGATCCACCAACTATTGCATAAGGTGGTATATCTCTTGTAACAATTGATCCTGCTCCTACAATGGCTCCATCTCCTATTGTTATACCGTCAAGTATTGTTACGTCACAGCCTATCCATACATCATTACCTATATATACTGGTTCTACATAATTGTATTGTAGGATTTGATTGTCATCTAGTTTTATATCATACAAGTCCGGTCTTCTGCTATAAGGGAAGATATGGGTTGTCAGCCAATTAGTTGGATGATGCGTTGTTCCTATGTTTACATCCCAAGCTATCGAGCAAAATTTTCCGATTCTTGTTTCTGCATTAAATATTTTCACAGGACAACCAATGTATGTATTGGCACCAACCGAAACCATGTCTCCGGAAACGCTAGTGTAGCAACGTTTTTGTTTCGGGGGGGGGCTGGTTGATAAAAAGTTTCTGACTTTTTTTCTGACATCTTTTATCATGATAAAAGATGTCAGAATTCTAACTATAAAATTATGTAACTTCACTATGTATTTTTTCATTTTAAAAGCTTTTCCCTTATATTTTTTCTTACTGATTTTACAGGAATTAAAGATGTTGTTATATGTGCAAAAGCTTTTTTAAAGTGATTGACCTCTGGTCTACAAGACATAGATATATTTGTTTTGGTTGGATATTCTCTGCAAGGGTGCATTGTATCACCTCCAAAATTATATACCCTGGGATCTTTTAATGCAGGATGCTCAAGGATCTCTAAATATTCCTGATGATATGGATGTAACGGATTTAATACATCTTTCATCCAGAAAACTTCTTCCGGCATTGTTCCCCATTGATATACTGGTCTTAAAAGAACTTTGTCAAAACCAAATTCATTTAAACTTCTTTCAATAAATGAAGGAAGTTCTCTAAAGTTTCTATCTTGAATCACGAACGTACTAATTATTTCATTAATGTAATTTTTTTCTCTCAGCTCTTTTATAAATTTAAGATTATGCATTAATTTATCAAAATTACCGCCTCTGCTAATATGCTTATATGTAAATTTATCAAAGCTGTTTGATGTTACACATAATCGTATATGAAAATCTTTTAAATGTTCAATTTTAGCCCAGTGTTCTTCATCTAAAAATACACCATTTGTTTCCAATAAAAATCTTAAATTAGGGTTAGTAGGATGCAAATTAGAGAGTAACTCCATCATATAAGGGCTTGCAAAAGGATCACCATGTCCAGATGCACTCAATTCTTCAGCAGTTTCGATATACGGAGAAATTTTTTGACGTATAATTTCAACCTTTTCTTTGTAACCTGCAGGTAATTTGAATACCTCATTACGGCAAGTTTCACAATACTGATTACAAACAAAATCATATGCTAAATTTATATATTTAGGTCTTTCTGGCGTTTTTGTTAAATTTTTAAATTGATCGATATCTTCAATTTCGTCTAAAGAATGATTTTGAATTTTGGGGCAACCTTCTGGACGACAATATTTATAACATCCTTCACGAAATAGATTTCTGAAATACTCTGCTTTTTCTCCATTCCATATTTCTTCAACAGATGATTCTAAAATATTCCCAATGGAACAATTTGAGGGTTCCATCCAAGGACAAATCATTACGTTACCTTCAAATGTATCTAGATACAGGTACTCAAAACTGTAATTACAATACTTCATTAGTTTTCTCCTTTTTTCTTTATTTCTTTGCGTATGTATTTTATCAAATTAAATGGAATATCAATTATATCAATTAAAAATCGAGGTAAGATATAACGTTTTAATTTTTGAAAATTTGCTATAAAAATCTGTAATTTATTTCTTGTATCTATTATTTTGTTATCATTTTTCAATATTAATTTAGGAACTTCTGCATAATAATTAAGAAAATTTTTCATATCTTTAAAAACTAAATCAGAAATTACAAAGTTAGTATCTTCATTAAAATTTAGCAGATTTTTCATGTGGTTATGCATTCTTTTTAACAATGATGAACTTGTAAAGGTTCCTTTACCTGTTTGAACATAATAATGCATTACTTTATCAACATAATACAAATCTCCTTGTAAAAGCAGATAATAAAATTGGCAATTATCATATAAAAAACTATCTTTATATTTTAGTGAATCAATATCTATTGATGTTGTTCTGACAAGTCTTGATCCAATGTGGTTCATATATCCGAAAGGAACATTTGACAAAAGTTCTTTTGAGATTATTCTATTTCTTCTAACCTCTTTATTAATAACAAGTAATGTTCCATTTTCATGTTTTCTTAACTTATCTCCTTCATTTATTAATCTGGTATTACAAGCACAAAAGCTGCACTCCGGATGTTGCTCAAGAGCTTCAATTTGTAACTGCAGCTTATTTTCGTCACACCAATAATCATCACATTCTAATAATGCACAATATTTCGTTTTTACAGATTTATAAGCATTATAAATATTTATTGTTGCACCTTGATTCTTTTGCGCAATAAAAGGAATAATTTTATTAGGATATTTGTTAGCATATTCTTTTACAATATCAGTTGTTCCATCTGTTGATGCATCATCAAAAATGTAAATTATGAAGTTATACTGAGTTTTCTGCTTAAGAACAGAATCAATAGCTTTTCTTATATAAGGTGCATGATTATATGTTATTAGAAGAACTGTGCAAATATCATTCATTACAATAAACTCCATATAAAACTGTTTCTTCTGTATTTAAGGTGTAATGATCCAAATAAAATTTATAACCAGGAACTATTTTATCTATCATTAAAGGTATTTCCCATAAATCTTCTTTGTTATGATAAAGGCATATTGCTAATTTAGGTTTAAATTTGTTAATAGTTTCTTTGGCTCCTTGTATAGCTTTTTGTTCATATCCCTCTATGTCCAATTTTATAAAATCTATTTTTTTTAAATTATATTGGTGCACAAATTCATCTATTGATATGGATGTTACTTTTTGTCCATAATTTGTATTCTCTTTAGAACACACTGATGCTGAAGCATTATACTTAACATATAGGTCTTCTTTTTGATCAGAAATAGCGTGCTTCACTATATGTATACTATCTTTATAATGTGGATTTAATTCTAAATTGTTTTCCAGAATTTCTAGGTTTTTATCAACAAATTCAAATGCATATATTTCTCCTAAACCTTTCATTTTATCAATAAAAAATAAAGCAGAATCTCCATAACAAGCTCCTCCATCGATTACAATATCATTTTGTTTAGGTAATATATAATTGCGATAATTGTATTGTTCCTTTATGAAGGCAATATAAAAAGCAAGAGAATTTCCAAAAATAATTCTAAAATTTTTGTTTATGGGCTTTAAGTCATACTTTTTTAAGGTTCCATTAGGCACTTCTATTTGCGTATCATCTATTAGTAAATAATTATATTTGTCCCAAAAATTTGTAAGATCAAGTTCGTATTCTTGAGGAAATCGAATTCTTGAGTCATTGAAAAACCAATACATCAATACTTTTATATACATTGTTTTTGAGTATTCGTCTGCTAAAAGCTCATAAACTTTGCTACATTTTTGTATGTTTATAGATTTTTTAAATTTAAGTAAATTTTTTATATAACGTGGAACTATTTTTAAGATATTTGTATAATAATTAACTTTAGCTTGAAAGTTACAATCCCATTTTGAATTTGGATAATTTTTTATAGTAGCTCCAAAATATAAACTATATTTGATCAAGTTATAAAAATCTTTGTTCAATATTAGCATCTCCAATCCATTATTACTTCTAGTCCATCTACATCAAAAACAGGAATTCCGATTTGTTCGTGTACTTTTTTTCTTTCTTGATATGCATTATCAACAAATATAGACTTTTCTTTATGAATAAACTCTACTTTATTTTGATTTTTTTGCAGTTGAATAATCTTATCAAATAATTTGGGAGAAATAGCATATTTATCTAATGTAAGATCTAAGTTTTTTTCATGTTTCGTAATTAAGATAATTTTTTTATTTAGATTTTTACACTGGTATAAAAATCTAATAGACGGTAAATGTATTTTTTCATTTATTATTAAAGTGTCATCAAAATCAAAATAAACAGTGTTGTAGTCATAATCTAATTTGTATCGAGAAATTAGCGTTCGATCCATTTTTAGATGATATTTATTCATTAAAATATCAACATCTAGTCCGAGGGCGTTGTATACGCTCAATAATGCCAGATTTACACCTTTTGCTCGTGAAAGACACATTGTACCGGCGCATCTTGTTGAAATTTCCAAGAGTTTAAATTTTCCGTTAACGTCTTTTTTTATTTGGAAATACCAAAGACCATTGAAATTTAGTTTTTCATTTATTTTCTCAGCAATTTGCTTTATTTCATCTGTTAAAAATTCATCCTGACCGGCAACGCATACACCAGCCATTATTCTTTTTCTCGAACGAGGTAAAATTGCTCTTAATATTCTATTTTTATCAGTGAAACAATCGACACTATACTCTTCATAAGGTAAATATTCACATATCACATAGTCATCTATCTTAATATTGGGAGGAATATCCTCTTTGGCTTCTATCAGTTTAGCACCAACAGAACCTTGGCCTTTTTTCGGTTTTATAAATACAGGTAGAAATTCAAAATTTTGATATAAGTGAGGACAAAATTTCTCATTCTGAAATAAATTGAAGGTTTTTTCTTTATCCCTACAAATTTGAGATGTCGTCCTGTCTGCACAGATGATTTTAGCTTTTATTTTGCTAGAATTTTTTGCTAAAAATTCAGCAACTGTGTCGTGAGTTGGAAATATTATGTCGATATGATTTTGCTCAATTATTTTATTAAGCGCCTTTAAAAAGTTTTTTTCCTGAATTAAAGGAACATTCGAAATATAATTTTTAAATACATATGCACCGTGTCTTTCTTTAGAAGAGGCTCCGAAAACTTCTATATTTACACAAGTAGAAAGAGCATCATGTAGCTCAACGGAATTTATTTCTCCTGCAGGATAGATTAATACGTTTATTTTATTCATAATTGTGTCACACTAAATCATATTTAACTAACATATTTTGTATCTGTTCACGAGTATTAAACATCATTACATCTATAATCGATAAATTTTCAACAAAATCATTATTAAATTGTTCATATATAATATATTTTGTTTGTAAGAAATTTAATTTTATATTCTCATTTTGAAATTTAGCTTTGTCATATAAATCAACTCCACCGATAGGATTGATATACTGAGATGCATTTAATAATTTACATATTTCTATAATTTTATTTTGTCCTTTTAAAGAATTATCTTTCTCTATATCAGAAGAAAGCAAAATTTCTGTATTAATACCCAAATATTGATTGACAGTCTTGATTGCAAATTTTATAAAACTAGTTAAATCTGTTTCTTTATTGTAAATTATTTTATTAAGAACTGGGTAAACTTCTTTATAACAAGGGGCTTTTTTATAAGCCAATTCGATTGTTTTTAAAAAATCGTTTTTGGCTGAATCAGAAAAATTCAACTTTGTTTCATTAATTAATTTATTTTGTGAAGGTTTTTCTAATGGTATAGAAAATTTATAAGCTTGACCATTAATCAATATAGAATTTCTATTTATATAACCCCGCATTATAAAATTTACATCATCGTATATAACAAACTTATCTACAGCATCAATTAATTGCCAGTAGCCAATATATGGTAATATATATGGTTGCATTATTGCTATTTTCATTTATTTACTTCTCCATAACTGCCATGTTTATAGTTATATTTATGATCATAAAATGCTTTTAGATTGTGTTTAAAGTCTTCTAAACTGTAGAGATTATCGTGCCATTTTTTTGCTTTTATGGATAAATTTTCGTAAGAAGCTTTATCTTTACTATAAGAGTCAATAGTTTTTGTTATAAATAGAATCATACTTTCCTGATTGGCAAAAACATTTTCCAACTCTAACCAGTGTTCATTAGGAAAAAATTTTTCATTGTAAACAGCAACTCCAATACTTCCAACTAAGGGTGGAATGAGAAAATACCCATCAAATCCCTCGCCAAAGCTGATAGTAAAATACGCTTTTGCTATCAAATCCATGTACTCGTCAAATGGCATATTTTCTACTGTAATCAGCTTAAAATCCGGAAGTTCCTGTTTTAATTTTTTTACTATAGCTTCTTTATATGGTGCTTCATCAGGAGACAAAACAATAATTTTTTGTTTTTCTTCAAATGCATAGGACCTATATCCTGAAGTATCTATGTGAACAGAAAGAAAATGTGTCGGAATTTGCCATTTGTCACAGACCTCCTGAGTGGCATATCTGTCATGGGCTATGGTTTGAGTAACATTGTTGGTAATTTTATATAAACCCTTAATATTTTCGGGCTTGGGCATCAACTCGATATTTTGGTTTAATATATTTATCTGAACATTTTCAATTTGTTTTAAAAACTTAAAATCCTTGTTTGTTAATGCTGTGCTGAATTTATCGGAAAAATATTCCGGGATGTGTATTATTAGATCCTTAACATTTTTTGCATTGTTAACTATTTGTTCCCAGCGGTAAATTTTTTCGTCATTTTTAAAAAATGTATTATGCGCATAAGTAACTTTTGATGGGAATGTTGTTATAACACACTGTGCATCAGGACAAATCTCTCTGGAATATTTGCAAATAGAGAAAATAGACATAATCCCGCCATTTATATCGTTGTTGGGTGGAATAAAAAATACAATCATTTTTTTTGTATTTTTTATATTCGACAAATCATAACTGTTTTGTATTTTTATAGCATCAAGAACCTTTTGTTTATTTTTTACACAAAGTTTTATGCCTAAAAATTTAACAGTTATATAGTCACTATTTTTTGTATAAGAAAAGAGTTTTGAAAAATCTATCTTCACGCTAACTCTCCTCTTATGATGTTGCAGATTGTTTTTATTTGCTTTTCTGTTATATCGTTAAACAACGGTAAACAAGCGATTCTAGAACTTATATCTTCTGATACAGGGCAATCCTGTGTCTTATTTATATAAGGCAGTTTATTCAAACTGGGGTAAAAATATCTTCTTGGAAAAATTCTTTTTTCATTCAATGATTGGAAAACGCTTAAAAGTTGTTGTTCGTTTTTGAATAATACAGGGTAATAAGCGTTGTTGTATTGTAAATCTTTTTGTTTTGCAGGTCTTTGCAACAGTCCGCACAAGAGGTTGTCATACAGCTGTACAGCTTGTCTTCTTTTTGCAAGGATTTCATTAAGATATTCGAAATTTGCCAATCCCATTGCAGCGTTAATTTCAGACTGTTTTGCATTTATACCCAAACAAAAATGTTCATCTCCCTGATGGCCGAATCTTTTTATCAACTCCAACCTGTCAGATATAGCTTTGTCCTTAACAATACAAGCTCCGCCTTCTATTGTATGGAATAACTTTGTTGCATGAAAGCTACAGGTTGAAATATCACCAAAATCAAGCAACGATTTGTTTTTGTATAAAGAACCAAATGCGTGAGCTGCATCATATATTACTTTTATATTGTGTTTGCGTGCAATAGCTTCAATTTTTTCTGTATTACATGCATATCCAAAAACGTGTACAGCAATAATTGCTTTTGTTTTTGGAGTAATTGCTTTTTCTATTTTATCAGGATCTATAGTAAAATTATCAGCTTCTATATCTACAAATACAGGAGTACATCTTTCCCACAATATGGAAGAAACCGTTGCAACATATGAAAACGGAGTTGTAATAATTTCTCCATTTTCTATGTCAAGGGCCTTTAGTGCAAGTTGAATAGCTATTGTGCCATTTGTTACATAGTGTAGATTCTTTACGTCTAAATAACAGGATAATTTTTCCTGCAATTTTTGTAATAACGGTCCTTGATTTGTTAATTGGCCGTTTTGGAAAACTTGTTTTATGTATGTTTCGTATTCGCCGAAAGGCGGCAAGAATGATTTGGTTACAAATATTCTCTCTTCAGTAGAAGACAGCATTAAGTCTACTCCCCTTAACCTGCTCGTTTACTATTCAATTTTTTATAAAAAATATATGGAACATTTGTATTATAATATAAATACGAATAAAATAAATTAATTATAAAGTTTTATAAATTAACTAAAAGACAAAAAAGGTTTTAGGAAAAGCAAAAATGCAGCAAGTTGGCGTAGATATTGAAGAAATTTCACGTTTTGAAAATAAAACTATTGAAAATGATTCTCATTTTTTAAACAAAATATATACAGAAAATGAATTGGATTATTGTTTTTCTAATGCACAGCCGGCACGGCATCTTGCTGCCAGATTTTGCGCAAAAGAGGCTGTTGTTAAGGCTTTAAGCAATATACTCAACAAAAATTTATCATATTCTCAAATAGAGATATTACGCAGAGAAAACGGATCTCCGTATGTTTATTTGATTGGCTGCGAAGAAAATATAGAAATAGCCCTGTCTATGTCACATGACAAAGACAAGGCCATTGCTTTTGTAATTGCAAATAAACTTTAATCTATTTTAAAGTTTACTTACAGACGGTTCTGTTTCTTTAGCGGAATACATGTTCATATAAAGAATCTTGTTAGCAGTAGCTTTATCAAGGTTTATGAACTTCATACCGGCATTGTTACCGCTAACTCTTACAACTTCAACTTCAGGGCTTGCCTTTATATTGTGGATATTGAGATCAAGGACCATTCTGTCACCGACTTTTAATGTTCCGTCATGTTCTACAGCCAAGCCTGTTTTGGAAATATCTATGATTGAAATTATTGGACTTTTTTCTTTATTTTTCTTTTTGTCTGAAACCAATACATAGCCATCTTTTTGTGCAATATTAAATCTTATTGCGTTACGTTTTGTAGGTTTGTAAGTAGATTTGTCGATATCTGAGAACTCCGGTGTTGTAGTTGTTTTTTGTATTTTGTCATCTTTGTATGTCAGCCTGTAGAAGCTGTTTTCTGTTCTAGGAAGGTTAACAACTTCATACGGGTTGTAATTTACAACAGGTGCTTTGGTTTCCAGAGCAATCAAGTTACCCATGCTCAAAGCAAATGAGCCTGTAAGTTTTGTATACAGCTGACTTGTAACGGGAATACCAAATTCACTGGAGATATTTCTGTTGTAGTCATTGTCCACAATTGTCAGCCATCTGTATTCACCTGGTTCTACCGGTCTTCCTCCGCCAACAGCAAATCTGTCACCGTTTCTAAATTCTGCATAATTAGTAATGAAACCGTCTTTTATTTTCAGATTCAAATCTTTTGTATCAACATAAGCATTGTCAGCATAGAATTTATCAAGAACCATACCCCTGTTAGTGTCAGGTGCGGTGTCTGAAGAATTCAAAGACAACGTTACATCTTTTGCTTTGTATACAGTTTCTGTAAATCCAAACGGGTTGTTAAAGATTTCTACTGTTTGTATTACATCTTGAGGTTTGTAATTTCTTGAAGACTCGTCAGCTCCTGCTGCTTTAACATCGTCAGGAGACACTCCTTGAATATCAAATACAAGACTGCTGCCTTCGCCTACAGTATTAAAACCTGTTGCCTTGAGCTCTTGCGGAGCATTTTTATCTGTGTAATCGTCTGCATATAATCTGCCTTCCGTCGGGTCAAACCCGTTAGGTCTTTCTGTATTAGTGACTATAGAATCAGCAGCATCATATGCGTGTGCAATTATCTTGTCGGCTTTTAAAACAACGTCTGCTTTACCATTGTTTTGGCCTTTAACATATGCATTATAAATATTGATTGTAGCGTTTGCCTCATCAGGGTCAATTCTTGTTTCCGGATTGACATCCAGAACTGTAATATGAACCGTTTCCGGCACTACATCTGAGAATTTAATTTGATCATGAGGGAATAAAAGGTCATCTCCGTCAAGGAGGTGAGAAACTTTTCCAAGGTCGTAAATAGTTACGTTAGAACCTTTTGACACAATAGAAATGTCTTTTCCTGCAGTGAGCTCTCTTATTACAGCATCACCTGAAAAATCAAGACCCATATTGCCGCGTTTTGTAATCAACTGCCAAATATTGTCATTGCTTCCCATTCCTTTAATATAAAGATCATTTTCAGCTTCAACACTAATTGAACCGCCCTGTGTTTGAAGATAAGTAAGAGCATTATCTTTGCTTCCAACATTGTCACTTGCAATGATAGAAATATTTTTACCGGTTATATTAGGTTGTGATTTATCATCAGCAGCATTGATTATAGAATAGCCGTGGAAGTAAGACTCTCTGTCAGGTGTTGGATTTTCATCCTTTTCCGGCCATTCTGCGGCAGTAAGCATTACATTTCCGTCAGAATCTATTTTGTTTACATTCATTCCTGATTTTTTTGCATTCAGGTTTATCAATCTATCGTTTGTTTTGTTGTTATTTTTTGCACTGGCTGTAATTTTTCCATCAACTTTTATATTAACAGCCTCTGTGTTGTCTCTTGTTGAGGCATTAATGGAGAATCCGTTCTCTTTACCAGCGAGTGCGTGTGTTGATTTTCCAATATCGCCGTCAGTGATATTGATATTCAGATCTTTGCCTGTGTTGATAAGTGTTTTATCAAAACCCGCATTTAATAAATTTCCGTTGTTTATTGTGATATTTATATTGTTGTTGTCCGCAAGAATATTGTTGTCAGTATCTTCGTGCCCGATGATAATGTCTGAATTATCAGAGTAGAGCATGATTTCATCTTTCAATGAATTGATAATACCTTCCACTAATAATCCTGCTTTACCGTTGTTTCTTATACTGATATTGCCGCCTGATGTGTTTTTAACAACACCTGTGCTGGTAATATTTATGTAAGAATCTTCTGTGTTTTTGTTTTCTATATTAACTGCACCGTTATTATTTGATACAGTACCGGAGACAGTAATATTGCCATTGTTGGATTCTATGGATGCTGTGCCGTTTGAGTTGTCAATAACACCTGCTATCAGCACACCGTTGTTTCCGTTGTTAACAAAATTAGAATCTCCTTCATGGGTAATTTTGCCGTTAACAACTATGCCTCCGTCAGAATTGTTTTCTTTGTTTATGTTCAATATTCCGAAAGAGTCTACAGTTGATTGTTGCAATCCTGTTTGGCTTACAAGGTTTTCTACAATTACACTGCCTGCTTTGTTGGCATTTATTGTCAAAACGCTGGTATCGTCGTTTTCAATAAAACCTTTACCGTTTTCAACAACGCCTTTAATAATCACATCTGCATTAGATGATATAGTTGTTTCAGCCTTGTCTTTGCCCAGTTTCACAACATTTGTTATTGTTCCTTGATTGTCAAATGAACCGTTCATTCTGTTGTTTGCAAGGTTTTGTACTATCAGCTGTTTTTCAGTGTCATTTTGTATGTTGATTGTTGAATAACCGTTTGTATAAGTAACTTTACCTGAACCTGTCACTGATCCGTTAAAGTCAACATTTCCGCCTTCTTGTGCAATATGGAAAACATAAATTTTTCCGTCTTTGTAGAGAGCTTTTATATTGCCGTTTGTTTTAATCATATTTTTCAGACCTGTTGCGGGGTCGACAACAAGATTATCTGCAAGGAGCATTTCATCGGTGATTTCAATGTTCCTTTCATCTGTTCCAGCCTGTAATGTGCCGTCAACTTTAATGTTTTTGGCTGTAACCGTAACATTTTTGCCAGCTTTAACAGAATCCTGGCTGTTAAGCTCAAAGTTTGTACCTGCAGCATCATACACAATATTGCCGTTAGTTGCAGTTATTGTCTTTTTGTCTGCTGTAATTGCATTGGCAAAGGTTATATCACCTCCGTCATTGAAAATGTTGAGGTGTTTTCCAGCATTGATAGTGCTGTTGAATATTGTGTCAGAAGGCTTTTGGCCGTATACTTCAGGGTTGTATTTGTCAAAATAGCTGTTAATCGTTACAGTATTTTGATAACCCGCGTTGCTTTGGTCTGTAACATAAGCAACTTTGTTGTTAATTTTTTTGTTTGTGTCAAGGTAGTCGCTAAAGTCTTTTCCACCTATAGTAAGACCGCCTTCTCCGCCTCTATTGATATTAATGTCGGAGAATATAAGATTTTTATTTGAGTAATTTTCTATAACAAGGCTTGGTTGATATAGCTTGAATGTGCCATCACCTGTTACATCACTTTCAGTAATACCGGTAATTTTGATTTTGGGTACTTCTGCAATAATACTGTCAAATACTATTGAAGGAGCCGCAATATTTATTCCCGGAAGCGGATTTTTTGATATATAGTCATATTGAGTGTTGATATCATTAATTTGGCCGTTTATTGATGATATTTGTGAGTCATATTTGGAATTAACATCAAGCAGGCTGTTTTTCATAGAATCAATAGATTCTTTGTTCTGATTCAACGAGTTAAGAGTGTTTTGTGTTTCCTGATTCATTACAACAGCATCACCATATCTCAAGACTCCGTTAGCATCTTCTTTGTATAATGCTTGCTGATCATTAACAGCCTGTTTGATAGAAGATTTTTGAGAGTCAGTTAAATTTGTTGTAATTGTTTGAGTTTCTGTTTTTCCATCAACTTCCACTTGTTTTTCGTAAGAATATTGATATTCTGCAAGAGCCTTATCAAGAGCGTTCTCTACAGCTTCCAGATAATTCTGAAGATTTCCGTCTTTTTTATATTGTTCTTCGGCTTTGCTTACTTTTTCGCTTTGAAGGTTTTTTATGGCCTCATAATCTGAACTGCTTAGACTTGAGCCGTCAGGACCTTCAAGCCCGACCACTTTGTCTTTAATTGCATTGTTCATCATATTGTTGACCTGGTCTTCTGTATATTTTGTTGCAGATTCATAAGAATCCAATATAGAGTCGATTTCTGCTATCTGGTCATTGTATATTTTTATTTGTTCCGAATTTTTATTTTTGTCTTGATTTAGCTCTTCTATTTTTGCTTCAAGATAATCTTTTTCACTTGTTAAAGCGTCAAGCGTTTCCTGTGTAACGGTTGCAGAGTCTTTGTTAACAGCCTCTTGTTCCTGATAATCGCTGTCAATAAAACCTTTTAAGGAGTCTTTGACTATGTTGCCGTCTTTGTCTATAGTCATATATTTTTGAGAGCCAATGCCTGCTGACACTTCTCCGTCATTTTTCAATGAACCTTTGTGACTTGTATTTATGCTTGACCAGCTGTCTGATGTTGTTATCGGAATACCGAAAAGAAGTCTGCTTTTCTTTTTGTAATGTACTTTTGAGTCGAATTTATTTATACCTTTGTCATAATTTACTACAACATCTTTGTCAGATGCTATTATTGCACCTTTTTCAATGTTCAGTTTGTTGTCAGTATTATAATTGAGGCTTCCTCCTGTATCACCTGTTGCCACAGCTGCTTCGGCATACAAGTATGCGTCTTGCTTGAGGGTGTTGATTGAATTTGAAAGGAATTGAATATTTGTGCTTCCTTTAGATACAATTTTACCGGAGGTATTCATTGTGTTGTTTGCATTCAAAGTAAGGTTTGCAAATGATTTTGGCTGTCCGGCAAAGTGTCTTGCTTCTGTATGCGTTTCCGAAGACAGGTTGTTGCTGGAATCCATTGCAATAGTTATATTATTTGCAGTTATTTCTGTATTTTTATCAATATCCAGTTTGTTTTCGTTTGTCACTGTCAGATTTGATTCTGCCCTGTTGTACACAGCAAAACCACTGTGTGTTGATTTTACTGCCTGATGGAAATCAGAGTCGGACTGCTGTTTTATGCTCAAGTCTTTTTTTGCATTAAGAGTTGAATTTTTAAAGTTTACGTTGTTTTTTTGTGTAATTTTGTTGTCAATTTTTGCACCTGAGCTGGTAATGAAACCACCTGCGCTATCGTCATATTGGATTGTTCCCAAAGAAGCAAATTTAGCTTTGGAGGTAATTTCTACAATATTTGCTTTTAACGTAGAGTCTTGTATGTCTATGTTTGCTTCAGAGTTGATTGTGTTTTCAAGTGTTCCGCCTTTAATTGCAATAAATCCGTTGGTGTCAGAACTTCTTGTCATAGCAACGTTGTTCAGATTTGATGCATCTATTGCAAGATTTCCGTCGATATCTATAATCGCTCCTGTTATGTTGATATTATTCTGAGAGTTTAAGATATTTTTTGCAGAACCTTTTGCTATTGCAATAAGACCGTCAACATTGTCAGAAAGGTATGTTTTTACGTTATTGGTTGTGTTTGAGTCAATGTCAACAGTACCTTTTGCCTGCCCGATATTAGCGCTTATTGTTGTTGTGGGGCCTGTTTTATCGGATTCTCCGCCAATTCTGCTGGTTATGTTTATTTTGCTGATTCCGCCAATACCTGCAGATTCAGAAAGGCCGTTGGCTACGGATGTTCTGTTAAGATTACTTTCAAATTTTATATTATCAGCCCATATATCTCCGCCTATGAGATTGTTTACGGTAGACGATACAACACTGTTAATGTCAATAACAGAAGCACCGACTGCTCCGTAACTACCTGATTTTGATTTGTTTTCGGCTGTAGAGTTGTCAGTAACTGCCATTTTTAGGTTTGTTGCAGCACCATCGTTTGCCTGGTTTCTTATTATACCGGTGGTTGTAATACCTGATTTACCGCTTACATTTGTAGAAATTGAGCTTGCTCCAATACCTGCAAAACCGGCAGCTTTGTTTGTATCTTCAATTGTGGCACTTTTCTCTGTTTTTAAATCAATATTTATCTTGTCTGCATTTATATTGCCTGTTTTTATTGAAACATCAGTTGCCACTGAAGCAGAGGAAGTTGTTGTGCCTACGCTTGCAAGACCTGCATTGCCGGCAATAAGTGTTGTTTTGGCTTCACTTTTGCTGTCTGCATTTGCAGTAAGCTCTTTTGCTGTGATTGTTGAAGAGCTTGTGTCAATTGAAGTTGTTCCTTTTACATCTGTTTTTACTGTTGTTACACCAATGGCTGTAAGGCCGGCGCTAAGGCTTTCAGAGTCTGTTTTAGCAAGTCTTTTTATTTTGGAAAGAAGATTGACCTTTTCATCGGCTTTCAGTGTTGTATTATTTAATTTAACATTGGTTTCTCCGCTTACAACAGCATTCATATTTGTGCCATTGCCGCCAACAAGCTGGCCTGAACGATTTACGGAAGTTACATTTGCCGTGAGTTCTCCTGCTTCATTCGAATTTTTCTTTGTACCTGCTTTTATTGTTGCGTTTTTAGTTTTGATATTTGCAGAATCAGTGCTTGCCGTAAATTTAGATTCAATAGTTGCATTTTGATCTGTTACTGCTGCACCAACTGCCGCTATAGAGCCAACAATAACATTGTCATTAACCCTGATATGGTCTGTTTGTGCTGCTATTGTTAAATCTCCTGTTAATGTTATATCTCCGTTAGGGGTGAAGATGCCTGCTGTTGTATCTGATTTTGAAACAGCTTCATTAATAACTGTATTTGCAACAAATGCGCCTCCTGCTGTTGACATCATTTCTGCTTTTAAGTCACTTGTGTTAGTAGCTGTAATTTCAAGGTTTTTAGCATTTATTGTTACTTTTTTACCGTTTTTACCTTTTATTTGTGCAGTTGTTTTGTTGTCTGTTTCTGTTTGTGCAACTATAACGTTTATTACTGCACCGCCTCCGATTTCTCCGTGAGCAATTGATGTAATATTATCTGTGGATTCCGCGTTAATATTTACATTTCCTGCAAGTGCATTGATTGTACCGGAGAGTATTTCTGAAGAAGTTTGGGCATTGTTTTTAAACAGTGCTATGTTTCCGTTGATTGATGCAAGACCGCCGGAGCCTTGTTTGGCTTCTGTTGTGGCAGTTATATTGTTTTTTGCAATGACTGATATATCCCCGTTTTGAGAAGAAACAGATGCGTTATCTTTGTCTATTGAGGCAGATGTTTTGTAGTTTGTGTTTGTAACAAGTACTGTTGCACCTGCAGCTACAATTCCGCCTGTGATATTTTTGTTATAAATATCTGCATTTACTGTATTTGTTGCTTTTACATTAATGTCGTTGTTTGTTGTAATATCCGCTGAAACAATAGCTGCTGTGCCTTGTTTTTGTGTGCTATCGCCGGCTGTAAGACTTATTTCATCAGCGAGACCGAGTCCGTTTACTGTATCTTGAGCCTGAGCAACAGAGTCTTGCACATTTGCGCCATCCACGTTTACATCTGATGTAATTCTGTCACCGATGTTTGTAACAGCTACTGTGCCTGCAATGCCAGCCACTCCACCTGCTGTAGAGTTTGTATTGATATTTAAATCTATTACAGAGTCAGCAGTTACGTTTGCGAAATCTGCAATGATTTTACCTGTGTTGCTGAGCAATTCAGATGTTACTGTATTGTTTAAGACATTGACGTTTACCGAAGCACCTGCACCGATTACACCTGCTGAAATAGAACCGGCTTCATTATTTAATGTAAGCGTGTCAGATGCGTTGACAGTTAGTGCTCCTGTTGTGGTTATGTTGTTATTTCCAGCATCTATTTTTGCAGTTGTTTCATTTTCGATTACATTAACAAGTGTGCTTACTGCTGCGCCGAACCAGCCTGCCCCTATCACACTATTGTTGCCGTAAATATTTTCGTTTGAAACCGCTGATGCTGTCAGTGATTTTACATTTTCTGCCGCAGAGTTTTGAATGTATGCATTGGTTTTGTTTGTTAAAACATTAACAACCGCACCTGCACCGACACCGGCAAGCCCTCCTGCGGTAAGGCTGCTCATATCTGCTGTAATATCAGAGGTCAAAGTTGCATTTACGTCAGCCTGACCGCCTGTTAATTCACTGTTTTGTAAATATGCATTAAGCTCATTATTAATTACATTAACAATTGCTGCACCTGTTCCTCCTGCTGTACCGGAACCTGTAAGTGCTGCAATTTCAAAGTTAAGAGTCTGGTTTTCCGATGCATCTATATCCAGATAAGCATTTTGGGCAATGACATTATCCGCATATGCTTTAACCCTGTCTTCCAATGTGTTAACAGCTGTATTTATTCCACCGGAGAAGCCTACTCCTGTAGCTGCTACAGAAGCAACCATTCCTTCAAGTTCGGAATGTTGTTGTGCATTAATAGCAATACTGCCGTTAGTAATATCTGTATTTAGGATGTATGCTTCTACATCGTTGTCAATAACATTTACTATTGCTGTTGCGCCTAAACCCGCACCCACTCCGGCGGCAGAGATGTTTGCAACAATGGTTTTTTGCAATACTTCTGATAACGCACTTACACTGCTTATATCAGAATTGTCATTAAGATGAGAGTCTTTGATAAATGCTTTTACAGTATTTTCCATAGTGCTGACAGGTGCATAAGCTCCTATTGCCGCACCCTGGCCTGCAACTGCTCCGCCTGTAATCAGGTTGTTCATATCTGTTCTGTTTATAGCTTCAACAGTTGTTTTGCCTTTTTTAACCGTTGAGTTTTCAATTGAAGCAATTGTAGAGCCGGATGCCACATCTGTTATTGTCACTGCATTTACTGCTGCTCCTACACCTGCTCCGCTTGCTGCAACCACCATTGTATTGGCTTTTGTATTGTTTTCTGCTTTAACGTTTGCGTTACCGTTATGTACAGTGCTGTTTTCAATTTTTGCATTTACATTGTTATCAAGTGTATTCACACCGGCTACTGCTGTAACACCTGCTCCTGAGCCGGCAATATTTGCCATAAAAAGGACAGTATTTAAATTGGTGTTTTGAGTAGCAGTTACATCAACATTTCCTTCTGTGACCTGTGTATTTTTCAGTGCTGCATTTACATTACCGGAGAGTATATGCTGTGCTGTTGTTACTCCCACTGCAGCATTGCCTGCAACACCTACACCTGCAAGTGCATCATAAAATACTTCATTTGCAACCGCATTGATGCTTAAGCCGTCAACGCTTGCAATTTGTGAATCTTGTACATATGCATTTATATTTGTATTTAATACATTTGTGACATCTGTTGCATTTATTGCGGCATTACCTGCGCCGGAAATGCCAAGCACCATTACGATAGGTGTATATTCACCTGTTGTTATATCGTCTGATGTAATATCTTTTCCGGCACTGTTTGCCATTAATGTGTCTGTAAAATAGTTTGTTTTATCGCCATATTTATCATAATTGTAACTGTGAGCAGAATTTACATTGATTTTGCCGTCGGAATTAACCATCGCATTTTCAATGAAAGAATTTACGTTTGCTGCAATTGTGTTTACTACAATGACTCCGCTGACAGCAGCATTGCCGCCAACGCCTATCATTGCCATCATTGCAGAGAATGATTCAGCAGATTTTGCATCGAGTGTTATATCATTTGCTTTTATATTCACTTCATTAGAGGACAAATCAGGGTGTGTGCCTGAAATGCTCGCGCTGACAGTGTTGTTAAAGTTGTTGTTATATACAATTCCGCCAACAGATGCTTTGCCTGCAATACTAACAGCCAGATTCATGCTTTCAACATCATCTTTTGCTTGTGCACTGACGTTGACATTGCCTTCTGTTGATACAGAGGAGTTTTTAATGGAGGCTGTTGTTGTATCTTTTGCTGTATTTGTGTTGATAGAACCGTTAACAGATACTTTGCCTGCACCTCCGCCAACAGCCATTATTGTTTTGTAATCCTGAACAGAGTCTGCTTTAACAGTAACATCGTCAGCTGCTGTTATTTTTGAATTGTCAATTAACGCTTCTGTTTTTCCTGTATTTACATTGATGAATGTTGAACCGCCTATTGCCGCACCTTGAGAACCGGTTATATTGCCGACAATTGCTCTTGTGTAAATTTCATTTTTCGCTGCAACATCAACACTGCCTGCATTTTGTATGTTGGAATTTTTTATACCTGCAGTTACCTTATTGTCAGAGAATTTAGCAATCAAAGAACCGCTGACAGCAGCATTGCCTCCTCCTCCAAGGTCATAAGTCATTTGCCAGTATTTTAAGCTGTCTATATTGTTTAAATCAGTGCTGTCGAGCTCTCCAATTAGTCCGTCAAGCGAGATAGACGGTGTATCTTTGGGGCCGAACAAGGTTTCAGCCTTTGCCTCTACAAGTATTGCGCCGTCAGAGGTATTAATATCCTGTGAATTTTCGATGGATGCGTTTACATTTTTATTTAATACATCCACCATTACAGAACCACCGATAGCTGCGCCTTCGTTGCCTATTGTAATAGCAAGAGTACCGCCTCTGTTGTAGGAGGTTGTTGTATCTTCTGCTTCTACACTAAGACCTGATGAATGAATATTTGTAGAGTCAACTTTTGCATTTGTTTTGTTGTTTAAAACATTAACCGCAATGTTGCCTGCTGCTGCAGCTTTTCCTCCGGAAATACCTACACCTATTGGTACAACATCAATTTTTTCGTTAGATTTTGCGCTGACTGTTACCTTTCCGTCAGAGTCTACTTTTTTGTTTTTGATTTCTGCTTCGACTTTGCTGGAAAGTACATTAACAAGTGCATTGCCGCCAAGAGCTGCTCCTTTTTTCACAGCAGCTTCCACAACACCTGTGATTCCTTTTATATCTGTATCATAATCAGCGATTACGTTTGTGTCACCGGAGTTTGTGATATCAGAATTTGTTATATTAGCTTTTACTGTACTGTTGAGTACATTTACAATTGCATTGACTCCGGCTGTAGAAGCTCCTTTTGTTGTAATTCCCATATTCATTGCCAAAAATTGGAGCAATTCTTTATCACTGGCTTTTACATTCAGGTCTTCTGCACTATATATTGTAGAGTCTGTAATATTGGCATTTAACTCGGTATTTATTACATTTACAACAGTACCAAGCCCCGCACCAACGCCTGACGGAGTGGTGGAGAATGCCAGAGCGCCTGTAATATTACTGTCTTTAAGATAGTTGTTCGCAATAACATCAATATTTTCGCTTGCTGTTATTTGGGAGTTGTTAATTGCAGCTGTTAAACTGTTATTGATTACATCTGCACCAATTGCACCTTCAAAGGAATAGCCTGATTTTGAACCTGTAATAACAGCACCCCCTACGGCGACAGATATAAGGTTTTCAGTGGGTGTATCTTTGTCATTGTTGATTGCAACTTTTACATTTTTTGCATCTTCAATTGTTGTGTTTGCATTAATTGATGCTTCTGTTTTTTTGTTTATAAGGTTTATGTTGCCTGCAACTCCGGCACCTACGGATGTGGAATCTGATGTTCCGCTGTTTATTGATAATCCACCGGCACCTTTGTATGCTGTTGAATAATTTTTAGCATTAACACTTACATCTATATCTTTGCCCGCTGTCTTTTTGACTGAAGCATTGTTGATTTGCGCTTTGACACTGTTTTCCAGTATGTCAGTGTTAAAAGAACCGCCTGCTGAAACAGTTGTGTCTGTGTCATCAGAAGAGTTTGATGCTACACCGACACCAACAGCTACCTGAATATTATCATTATTTTCTTCTGCTGTTACATTAAGGTTGTGCTCTGCATCACCTGTGAAAGTGATATTGGCTTTGCCCTGTGTTTCTGTGTTCCCGATAATGGCGTTTGTCTTATTTGTATTTTCAATAACATTAACCGCAGCTCCGGCACCTACGGTGCTTGCTTTTGCAAAACCTGTGCCGACATTTAAGTTGCTTGTTTTCTGGTTGGCTTTGACATTTATATCTTTGCCTACTGTGATATTTGCATTGCCTACTTTTGCTTCTACAGTGCTGTCATTAATCTGAATGTTTACAGAACCTGCAGCTGCAGCAGACATATTGTTCGACGCTGTGGAAGCATTTTCTGTGTTGGTAAGTTTTCCTCCATCTGTCAGTTTGCCTGCAAGGTCTCCGCCTTTGTTTGCGTCAGCAGCTTCTTGTGCTGCAGTGTCATTTAAGTTGTTTTTGATTGTAGAACCCAGGGCTCCTGCAATTGCATTATCAGAGGAATTGAGTTTGTCTGCAAGTTTTTCAACAAGCCCGTTTGCTTTGTCTTTCCAGGAGTCTGCTTTGTTTTTATCTTTGTCGCCTTTGTCTTTCATTGAAACGCCTCCAGCAAAAGCACCGGCTACTGCAATGTTGAGACTTTGCGTATAAGAATCTGCAATCACGTTTAATGAATCTGTTAATGTAATATCCGCACCGTCTGCAATAAATGCATTTACTGCTCTTGAAAATTCGCTTACATTAACGGCCGCACCAATAGCAGCACCGGAAGAAGAACTGCTTCCTCCTTCTTTACCGGAATCTTTTTGTGATGCAATTGCACCCGAGATAAGTATGTTTGATATTCCGTCTTTTATTACAGAGTCTTTTAAAGATAAAAGTCCTGTGTTTTCATCAATATCTTTGTATTTGTTAATAACAGGAGAGCTCAAGTCTGCTTCGAGTGTCACTTCATCATCATCAAGGTCTTCAAATTTGTCGGAAAACGGATTGTTTTTATCATCAAACAGGTTTTCTGCTGTTTTTTCAGATTCTGTGGATTGTGCTTCTCCTGCATTTACTGTCAATGTACTCGCATTAATTTTTGATTTTCCCACAGATGCTGTGGTTTCTCCTGTCACATCCTGCACAACGGTGCTGCCGGAAAGTGCAAGACCGCTTTTTGTCTTGCTTCCTGTCACTACTACAGATAAGAAATTCTGGTTGTTAGCCGCATTTACACTTACATTTCCGCCTTGTGTCTTGCCGTCTTTTGTTACGGCTGTTGCTGTAATTTCTGCATGATCACCTATTTGCGCATTTGCTTTGCTTTCAACAGACTCCACAAGTACACTGCCGCCAATGCCGCCTTTGTCTCCTGAAGAACCGTCTGTGAGTTTCCATAATTTAGCTACATCACCTACAGCATTGTATTGTGTAACTTTATTTGCAGCGTTGACAATTACATTTTGTGCGTCAACCTTTGTATAATTTCCGAGTTTTGCATTTGTGTTATTAAGAATCTCTGATACAACAACACTTGCTGCAGTGCCCATACCGCCTGATTTTACAGTGGAAGTTGATTCTGCCCAGTTGTTAAAAAAGCCTTTTAATCCAAGTGTGTTCTTTATGCCTGCTGCATTTAAGTCAAATTTAATATCCTTAATATCACCTGTGATTTCGCCGGCGGGGTTTGTCAGAGCCTGCAAAAGAAGCTCATAATCCCACTCTCCGCTTCCAATATATTCAGGTGCTCCTTCAACAGCATCTGCTGTTTCACCAAGGCCAAGTTTTAAATCACCGGCTGTTTGTGCAAGACCAAGGATAAACTCAAATGTAGCTTCATTCATCGGCTGCTCAAGAGTAGAGCTGATTTTAAAATCATTGTTTGCCTTGATTACTGCGTGGTTGTTGCTGTCACCATCTTCTACAGCTGCATTTGTATTATTTGTCTGATTGTTTACAATTACTGCCACACCCGGCGCTGGCACATAATCGGCAGTGGAAGAATCTTGTACGTGAGAAGTTGCACTGTTAACAGTCAGGTCTATTGCATTGGCCTGTACATTAACGTTATCTGTGTGAATATTGGCATTTTTGCCGATAGTGGCAGATGTATCAATATTGCTGTTATTTACAACAAGTGCTGTGCTGACATTTGGAAGTGATTCGCCAAGAGATGTTACACCCTCCAATCCCAACTTGCTGATAATATTATTAATCTGTGTTTTTACAGCTTCTGAACCCGCAAGTTTTTTGATAGCTTGAGCTTTTACACCTTTTAACTCTCCATCAACTTTTGCTGTCACCTGTGTGGAAGAAACATGCATGCTTTGCGCTGTAACATTCACGTTGCCTTTATTGTGTGTGTCAACTGTTGTATCAAGTTTTGCGGATGTATTAATATCTGAATTTTTTATGGCAATTGCAATCGCTGCACCAATGCCCTGTTTGTTTTCTTTGTCTATTGTTGCAAGAGAATTGAGCGTTGTTAAATCATTTGTTGTATTAACGGCCTGTACATCAAGGTTTTGCGCTTTTATCTCGGCACCGTTTTCAACATTTACATTTGTATCTGCTTCTGTCATAGAATTTAGTACAATAATCTGCACTGTGGGCAAAAGTCCGTTTTCTGCCGCTATATTGCCTGCAACAGATGTTGGGTTTTTAATCTTAATCCACTGTGAGTTTTTGGATGTTGCATTTAGAGTGACATCTCCGTCTGCTTTAATGCTTGCACCATCTTTGACATTTACATTTGATACGGTTTTTGTGCCTACAGAATAATACAATTCACCTGTAGTGTCTGTAACAGGTGTTTTTTTAGAGGAAAGTTTTACATTTGTATTTGCAATGGCAAGAGATTTTGCATTAACATCTCCAGTTGCTTTTATTTCGGCTCCGTTGCCAATATCAATTGTTGCTTTAGCTCTTGCACCTTCATAGTCATAGTCGTTACCGCTAATCATAGATTGAATTTTGTTTCCTATTGCAGAACCGGAAATAAAATCAACCATCGGATTGCCTTTTAATGAGATGTAATCAATTTTGCTCGTTGCTGTAATATCAACATCTTCGCCAGCTATTGTTGCATTGTGGATTGTGACAGTTGCTTTGTTTGTTTCAATACTGTCAGGGTCGTTGACATCACCAATTTCTATCAAATAGTCATTAATTGCGTTTTGTATTGCTTCTGCTTCGTCTATGCCTTGTTCTTTAGCTTCCTGTACAATGGTTTCAATAAGCTTGTCCCCGATTTTGTCTGCTACAGTGACTACAGAGTTTTCTCTGAAAGATTGTGCCGCGATAGTTATTTTCCCGTTTTCGTTACCAAAACCCTTACCGCTTACAACATCATTGTTAACAAGTGCATTAAAAAGATTTTCTGCCTGTTTATTTGTTGTTAAAATCTGGTCTGCATTACCGTGATTGTTGGTAATGTTGTTAGCGCCAACTCCGGCTACAATTCCTGCTTTGTTTACAGAGCCTTCCTGGCCAATGATTATATTTTTACCTTTGAGGCTTACATCATTTCTTGCAATGATTTTACCCTGAATATTAATATCACCTTTTTGGTCTGCAGCTTCAATTCTTGTCATATTGTCTTCAAAAGAGCCTGCGCCTGGGATATCTATTACAGAACTAACTCCGAGGTTGTTTGCGGCATCATTTAATACCCCTTGCCCCATTGTTGCTCCGGCAAAACGTAAATAATCATTAGGGGCAGGTGCAATTGCCGTCAACGAGCCAACATTGAGTACACCGGAAGCGCCTACAACCATTCCGTTAGGAGAAACAAAAATTGCGCGTCCCCCGTAAAAATTGTTGTCGCGCATGGTATTGATAATACCGTTAATATTAATAGTTTTATCAACAAGGTTTACAAATTGTTCAATATTAACACCTGATTGTTGCATTTTAAAAATTAGGTTGGCAATGTCGCCTTGATCCAAATTGAATTGGTAATAATGACGAAAACCTATGTCACCTTTGTTAAATTCGGGATGGATATCAAAAGAGCCGTGTTCACCGCCGGGTTTTGTAATACCTGTGATATCTGACGCCAATACAGGTAAAACCATTGTTTGTTGAAGCAAAAATATTATACCCAATACAGATGCAGTCAGTTTTTTGTTGAAAAGCTTTGTTATAAGTGATTTTAGAATCATATATTCCATCCCATTCTTAAATATTTCCTCATTCTAAATAAAATCGTTTGGCTTTTCACGGATATATAAATTTTTGTCACGATTTGTTTACGAAAATTAACTTTTGATACAAAAAAAAAATAATTACTGTAAAAATAAATGTTAGGAAATTAAAATTCGGAAAAAGATTTGATGAAAAATAATAACAGATGGAAGATTTTTATTGTTATGACGGCAGTTTGCCTTTGTATTTCTTCCGGTGCTGTTAAATCTGCAGACCTTGGCGGTATCAATGCCGCGGATATTCATCCCGGTGCCGGCGGGTTTGGCGGAGCTATCAACACTCACGATATGATGATGCTCAAAGAAAAACAACGTGAGCTAAAAGAACGTGAAGACTTTGAAAACTTTAAGGAAAGAAAAGAAAAAAAACATAAAAAAGAAACTGTCATAGAGGATTATACAGGTTCGGGCGAAAAAATATACAACACTGAAACCTCTGCAAAAATTAAAGAGCAGCACGAAAAACTTATAGAAGAAAATCAAAAGAAAAAGTCATCAAAGTTTAAATCTTTTTTCAAAAAAAATAAAAAGCAAGAACAAGACTTATCCGAAGAGGACGAATCTCAAAAAAAAAATATAGAAAAGACGGATACAACTACTACTATTAAAGCGGCAGCCGAGAAATCCTCACAGGAAAACGGTGAAGGGACTGTTTTTATTGAAGCTGTCGGAGTAACAAATTCAAAAATTCTTTCTGATGAAGAAATACAAATGCTTACAGATTCTGTCATCGGAAAAAATGTTACATTTAAAGAGCTTCAAGATCTTATAGAAAATTTTAACTACCTGTATGCAACAAAGGGTTATGTTACGGCACGTGCATTTTTGCCTCCTCAAACGATTGAAAACGGGGTTGTAAAGATAAATCTTGTAGAAGGCACAGTTGGAAATATAACTGTAGAAGATAACAGATGGACAAGAGAAAGTTTTATTAAAAAAAGACTTTCTGCAAAAGAAGGTGAAATTTTTGAAATAGGCTTGCTGGAGCAAGATATTTTAAAATTTAATAAATATAATGACGGGGTCAAGCTCAAGGCCAATCTTGAAAAAGGCGAGAGCATCGGGACTACGGATATAAAACTTAAAGCGGAAGAAAAATTTCCGTTTCATGTAATAGGCCTTATGGATAACGCCGGTAGAAAAACAATCGGCGAATTAAGAGGCGGACTTATGGCGTATGCCGACAGCCTTTTGGGATACAGAGACAGGCTGTCGCTCGGTGCTTATGCCAGCAGACATTCTGTTACGCCGTTTGCTGATTATAATATACCGGTTAACAAATATGACGGTAAAGTCGGTTTTACTTTTTCATCAAGCTTTGCGCAGATAGGTGAAGGCCCTTATAAAATGTTTGATATCAAGAGCCGTTCTTACAACTATGCTTTGTATTATACGCATCCATTGATAAGAAAACCGTTTTTTGAGTTAACAAGCTATTCTGCAGTCAACTACAAACAGGCTTCTACCTCTTTTAGTGATGTGACTATTTATACAGACAAAATTACCAGTTTTGAAACTGCCTTAAATGCCAGATATGATACAAAACGCGGTATCTGGTATCTTAATCAGGGTGTTTATCAGGCGTTTCCTATTTTTAGTGATGCATCAAAATATTTTAAATATACCGGAAGTTTAATCAGACTGCATGATTTTGGACATGGTATTGTAGGGCAATTTAGGGGTATGTATCAATATTCTCCGCAGGATGTAATTCCTTATATTGACCAGTTTCAAGCAGGTGGTCTTGCTACGGTTAGAGGATATTCCGAGGGTCTTTTGATTGGCCGTTCCGGTTATATTCTTAGTGCCGAATTAATGTTCCCGCTTGCTCCGCAGACAATTACTCTTAAAAAGAAAACTGAAAAAAGAAAGGTGCCTTTTGTAGGAAGATACGTAAAAGGTATTGCTTTTGTTGACCATGCAGGTATTTATCCTTTTAAAGGTGAGGGACCCGGTGCACAAACCTATCATCAAAGTGACTATATGATAAGCATGGGCTTGGGTTTGAGAATAACTCTGCCAGGTGATGCTACGGCAAGACTATACTGGGGCAGTCCTTTGATGCATAACTCGCATGAAGGATATTACAGAAATCCCAGATTCCATTTTGAAATTTCACTGGCACCTGACTTTGATAAATTACTCAAATATAGAAAAAGAAGAGAAGCGCTTTAATTATTAAAACTTAAAACGCTTCTGTTTATTGATGTTTGCTTACTTATTTTTATCTTTTTTTGTCTTTTATAAAGCTCAATACAGAGTTTATAAATGTCAAAGGATGTACAGGGCATCCCGGTATATATAAATCTATGGAATATTTTTCTAAAAACTCTCTGTTTATTTCTTCTGCGTCTTGATAAATTCCGCCGGAAATTGCACATGTTCCGCAAAGGATAACAATTTTGGGGTCAGGAACAGATTTGTAGCAGTCTTCAAGAGCGTATGCCATGTTTTTAGAAATCGGGCCTGTTATAACAATCCCGTCAGCGTGCCGCGGGGATGCAACAAAATCTATACCGAATCTTCCCATATCAAAGTTGCAGTTAGAGCAAGCATTGAGCTCCATTTCGCAACCATTGCAGCCTGCTGCTGACACCTGTCTTAATTTCAGGGATTTTGAAAACACGGAGGTAATCTCTTTTCTTACTTCCACTGCTGTTTTTTCGTATTCTTCAGGTGTCATTCCTTCTGTAATTATCAATTTTTCACGGCTTGTTGAGGCAAGCTTGTAATAGTTTGAAAAATCAATTGAATTGCTTTTGTCGGCATTTTTGCAAGCTCCGCAAAAAGTGCATTTGCCCATGTCAATTGAAAGCGGGTTGAGTTTGAGTGCACCTGTAGGGCAAGCGTCAACGCATTTTTGAAGATCAGCGCCTTCAATATTTTTTAATATCGGGAAACCTCTAAACTGCTCTCTCATGGGAGCATTCGGGATGTCTTTAATAAACTGTTGTCCCTGATAAATTCTTGATTTTAATGTATCTAGCATAATTATATTTTCCTTGTGTATTATAAATCATTTCCTGAATAAGACAGGTTAAAGCTTTTGTTGCATAGCGGAAAATCTGATATTCCGTTGTTTCTTACAGCAAGAGCAAGCCCGTACCAGTTGTTGAATGAAGGGTCTTTTATTTTGTAGCGTGTAAGTGCTCCTGTGTTGTCTGTCATTGCAATATGTACAACTTCGCCTCTCCAGCCTTCGACAATTGAAATGACAAAAGCGTCTTTTGCATTTTTGTTGTCAGAGTATGTCATAACTGGTTCGTTAGCATATTTTTCCAGTTCTTTAAAGCATTTTCTCACTATTGCAAGAGATTCCAAAACCTCTTTGTATCTCAATTTGAATCTTGATAATACGTCTCCCACACCTTTAAACGATTTTCTTGTAATGTTTAATTCATGTATCCATTTGTCAGGGAAATCAAAACGTGTATCAAGCTCAACCCCTGAAGCCTTGGCAGCCATTCCTACAAGCCCGATTTCAAGAGCACGTTCTGTGCTTACAGTGCCAGTTTTTTCCAATCTTGACATAACAGAGGAATTTTTGAGCATTGTATTTGCCATTCTTTCAACATCTTTTTCAACTTTTTCAAGAGTTTTTTGAGCTCTTTCAATTTTTTCTTTATTAAGGTCAAAATTGACCCCGCCTACATTGATGAGCCCTCTGCCGAATCTGCTTCCTGAAAACTCCAGCATTGTGTTTATAACAAGAGTTCTTGTAACGCCAAATACCGCAGCACCCATTAGATATGCAATATCTCCCGCAACAGCGCCCATATCACCGATATGAATAGCTGCTCTTTCCATCTCAAGTGCGAGCTTTCTTATTAACTGTGCTTTGTTTGATATTTTTATATCTTTTAAGGTTTCCATAATATTGGAATAAGCTGTGTTGTAAGCGATTACGCTGTCACCCACAATGGATTCTGCCAGCTGGTTTGAAGGATGTTTAAGAATGAGATTTTCCACCCCTTTATTTTGATAACCGAGCATAATCTCGAGGTGGTAAACAGTTTCGCCGTTGCACATAAATCTGAAATGTCCCGGCTCTATAACCCCTGCGTGAATCGGGCCAACGCCTACCTGGTGGACTTCTTCACCTTGCATCTCAAAGAAAGGATAATCTTTCTGGTTTTTGCGTACAGGCTTTAACCAGGGATGGTGTAATGGTTCTATGCCGAAGTCTTCATAAAATTCTCTTTCAAAAATATGAAAAGCGGGAATTTCTTGTGTAAGTGATTCATAAGACTTCTCAAAACTTCTAAAAAGAGCAGATGATACAAGCAGTTCTCCCTGCTTGTCGTCAGCAAGCACAACAAACAATCTTACTCTTTCATTGCCCCAGTCTTTGCCAAAAAAGGCAACGGGGCGTTTTTGTTCTTGTATTATTTCTTTTCTCAACTCCTGTATCTCAAGACAGGGGATTTCATTTAAGTTTATTTTTGTATTATTTTTTGTTCTAATCCAGTTCATTATATTGTCCTTTTAATTTTTAAAAACCTGCGGCAGCCAGTGTTATTACTCTGTTAAGCACCGGCGGCACGTAAACGCCGAGAATAAATACTATCAATAGCATTATCATCTGCGGAACATACATAGAAATTGTTACTTTCTTTTTGTTTTCTTCCACGATTTTTTCTTTGTCCTTGCTTTCCTGCCCAAATGCCATTTTAACAACAACTTTGCCAATACCGTAAAGTACAATTGTTAACAGCAGTACAAATAAAACACACAGAACATAATGTTTTTGTAAAAGCATTATTCTTATTATTAAAAATTCGCTTATGAATAATACTGACGTTGGAAATGCACATATAGCAAGGAAAGAAATTATCCACAGCCAGCCTGTTTTATTGTCTGCTTTCATCAGGCCGTGAATAGATTTAATTCTTTTGGTATCAAACAATTCCAAAATATTGCCGGATGTAAGGAAGAAAGATGCTTTTGCAAGCGAGTGGCCTATTAAATGAAGAATCACTGCATAGTATGCAGCCCCGCCAAGAGCTGTTCCTATTGCAAGAATACCCATATTTTCAATTGATGAATAAGCCAGCATTCTTTTGTAATTTTTTATGTGATAAACAAAAACTGCTGTGATAAAGATGGATAAAAAGCCCATAAGCATTAATATCATTCTTGCGTAAGAATCACAGTTTGCAAGTGTCATTATTTTGAACACTCTGATAATCACGAGAAAAGCAGAGTTCAATAAAGTAGCTGACAACAATGCTGAAATTGGAGACGGTGCTTCTGAGTGAGCATCAGGCAGCCAAAAATGAATTGGTGCCAGACCCATCTTTGCACCAAAACCAAATGCCATAAATACAAATGCAAGTTTAAGCCACATCGGGTCAAACATAGCAGCATTTTTATACAAAATAGCATAGTTTAATGTGTTTATGTTTCCTGTTGATATGTTCAGGAAAATTATGCCCACAAACGCTAACGCAATACCTATTGAACAGATAAAAACATATTTCCACGCTGCTTCAATTGCATTTTTTGTTCTGTTAAAGAAAATTAAATAAGCACTTGATAATGTTGTTGCTTCAACAAATACCCACGCAATGCCAAGGTCTGTACTCAAAATAGTACCAGTCATTGCCCATACAAATGTCAGTACCATAAACCAGTAAAGGCAGATTTTGGTATCTTTAACCTGTACACCGAATGAAGGCAGGTGTTTTGAATATCCGTTGTTGTATATTGTCACCATCAAAAATACAAACGAGAGCACAAGTAAAAATATTTTATTTACGCTGTCCACAGCAAAGTAATGAGATGCTCCGCTCATCTTTGAGGTAAATGTCAGCATAAGGGTTATTACAAAGTGCATAATTGCATATATATTTAAGAGCAGATTGTCAAAAGCTCTTTTTCTTACGAGCAGCATCAATATGCCGGCTATTATCGGAAAAATTAAAATAGTGTTAATCATTGTATTCATAGTCCTTTAAATCTGATAATTTAGACACTTCAAGGTCTTTAAATTCTTTGTTGATTACATTTACAAACAAACCTAAGATATAAACCGCAATAAATACGTCAAGCAAAACACCTAGATTTACAAGTATAGGCATTTCTTTTGCAACGGATAAAGAAAGAAGAAATATTCCGTTTTCCATTGTAATAAACTCGATTACGTTTGAAATAATTTTGTGTTTGATAGTTATAAGCCACAGGCTTATTACAATTGTTGCAACAGATACCCCGAAGTAAATCGGAGAAATCATTTTTACTGAAGAGAACCAGTAATTTGAAACAAGGAATCCTGCAAGCAGAATAACACTTGCTATAACAAGACAGTAAAAATGCGGCACATTGGGTGCAAAATCTCTGTTAGAGTTTGTTTTGTGTAATATTTTGTATAAAAACCAGGGGATTATTATTGCCTTTACCCCGAGAGTTTCCAGAGTTAAAAATGAAAAGTTTAAAACACCTGTGTGTTCGCTGTGACCGAAACAGCAGATAAGAAACAGCAGCACTCCCTGAGCTATCAAAAGTCTTATGTGAGAGATAAGTCTGCTAGTCGCTGCCAGATACAGCATTGAAAGTCCGAATAATAGTATAAATCCGTTTTCCATTATGTTTTCCTTAGCCTCCAAACATCCTTGCAACAACCAGTGACAATACAACAAGAGCAAAAGAACTCATGATGAATACAAATTCAAATACGTGAGACATTCTGATTCTTGCCATACCTGATTCTACCGTACCGATGATAACGGAGATTGCAAAAATTATAAATAAGTACAAAGCTGTTGATACCAATTCACTAAAGTGTGCCGGTATTAAAATATTGGCAATCAAAGACGAAATTAAAAGCATTTTTATTGAATTGCCCCATGTTAAAAGAGCAAGGTCGCTACCTGAATTGTCCAAAATCATTACTTCGTGAATCATTGTCAATTCAAGGTGTGTAGTCGGGTCATCAACAGGCACCCTTGAACCTTCGATTAATATCATTAAAAACAGAGCTGCAACGGCAAATATTGTAATTAATATTCCATAGCTTCCGGCGTTTTCAAGAATCCCTTTTAAACTTGTAAAAGTAAAGTTTCCTGTAAGTGCCATTATAGAGGCAATAATCATAAAAAATGCGGGTTCAACAATGGTTGTAAAACAAGCTTCACGCGAAGCCCCCATTCCTTCAAAACTGCTGCCTGTGTCCATTGCAGATATGAGGGCAAAGAATTTTCCAAGCCCTAATACATAAGCAAAAATGATTATACCTGCCTGAATATTGATCAGTGCAGTACCTGTAGCCATTGGAACAAACAGTGACGCTGCCAGTACTGATGAAATTGCAACAACAGGTGCTATTTTAAAAACAAAAGAGGTTGTTCTGCTTATGACAAAATCTTTTTTCATAAGTCTGATAAAGTCGTACAAAGGCTGGAATAATGATACACCTTTTCTTCCTGCCCAAAAGGCTTTTGTCTTTTTTATCACTCCCATCATGAGGAATGGAACAAATAAAAGAATTATTAAATTTAAAAGTTTCATTAACATTTTATTTATCCTATTTTTCTATTTGATTAACAAACATCCGGCAATGATTATCACAAGGAATATCAAACCGTATTTGATATAAGTCTGAATGTTTCCGCTTTGCATTTTTTCAAATTTTGACAGGAACCATTCGTCGAATTTTACAATCGGGTTGATGACATATGCCTCTTCAATGTCATCTATCTGCAAGTTAAAATGCGCACTTTGCGGGAAAAGTTTTTTGGGCTTTTCAATATCAAATACTTTCTTAAACAAAGGTCTTAACATTGAAAGGAAAGGACTTGCATAAGAAGAAGCCGTGTATTGAATATGATTGTTCAACCTGTCATAACCGCAGCCCCAGGTTTCGTGCATTTGTACTTTTGTTCCAAATTTCAGCTTTATCAAAACAAGAATAAGTATGAAAGCAAGGAATAAAAGCGCAAATGTAGAGATTTGCTGCAATATTTCTGCTGTTGCAGAGCTTATAGGCATTGCATTAAATGAGAGCAAAACCTTTACCGGTGCTTGTAAACACTTAAATACATACTGCGGAAACAGCCCTATTAAAAGCATAAGCAATGACAAAAATCCCATTGGAATAGTCATTGATAATGAGGCATCTTCTTTTTTGTCAATTACATGCTGTGCTTTTTCACTTCTTGGACTGCCAAGAAAGATTATGCTGAAAGCTTTTGTAAAAGCAAGCATAGCCATTGTACCGACAAACGCCAGAGCTGCAATTGCAAATAACAGCGTAAGTATTACAAAGAAGTTATTTACACTCAGGCCTCGCAGCATGCCAAAGTAAATTAAAAATTCACTGATAAATCCGTTAAAAGGCGGCAATGCACAAACTGCAACAGAACCGGCCAGGAAAAATATTGCGGTTGCAGGCATGGCCTTTATCAAGCCTCCGAGCACCTCAACGTCTCTTGTATGAGCTTTTGTATAAACACTTCCGGCAGCAAAGAACAGTATTTCTTTAAATATAGAGTGGTTTAATATGTGAAGAATTGCACCGGAAAAACCGAGCAGTGCAACAATACTGCTGCTATAAGCCAGGCCGAGCATTCCTATACCAACGCCTGTACCTATAATACCAATGTTTTCAATACTGCAATAAGCAAGGAATCTTTTTACATCCTGCTGGCTTATTGAATACAAAACACCGTATAAAGCTGTGGAGAGTGAGATTATTAACACCCCGAAAGATATAAGCTTTGAAGGGATTACGATGAGTGAAAGAATTCTCAAAATTCCGTAAATACCTGTTTTTATCATTACACCTGACATAACAGCACTCACATGGCTGGGTGCTGCGGGGTGTGCGTCCGGCAGCCAGTTGTGAAAAGGTACAAAACCCGACTTTGTTCCAAATCCTATAAAAGCAAGTATAAATACAATATTTGCAAGGTGTGCGTTGTTTTCAAGCACATATCTGAACGAAGAGAAATCAAAACTTCCAGCTTTAATTGAAAGCACTGCAAAAGCAAGAATTATAAAAATTACTGAAATATGCATAAATATAAGGTATTTTATGCCTGCTTTTAAAATTTCTTTTTTCTCGTTTTCAAATATTACAAGGAAAAATGAACTTAGGGACATTATTTCCCAGCAAATTAAAAACATTAAAGCATTCTGGCATGTTACTACAAGAAGCATTGACGCAGTTAATGTGCTCAAAAATATCAAATGAGCACCAATTCGTTTTCCGCTTTCTATATAACCTTTTAGATATCCGTTAGCATAAACCGTTGCGGCCAAGCTCATTACTGAAATAACAAGAATAAAAAATGCCGCCAATGGGTCAATAACAAAATCTATTGAACCAAAAACGTGGTTGAAATCGAATGTTTTAACAAGTGTCTGCGATTTCATAATTACTTGTACGGCAGGAACAGAGCATAATATTGCTGCTATTGCGCTTAGGAAAGTAACAATTTTAACTTTGAATTTATCGGCAAAAAACAGTGCCAAAAAACCGCTTGCCAAAAGGAGGATTACCCCCGGAAAAAAAATATTCATAAAATATTCCATCCCAAATTTATAATGTTCGACTAAATGTGTGTAACACACCCTGTTTTAAATCTAACAAATTTGCATGTCAAGAAAAATTTAATAATAAATTTTTTTAAATTTTTCTTGTAATTTAAAATTTTTAGATTTAAAATTTTTTTTGCACTAGCTCAAACAAAAATGAAGTTATTCAATTTTTGTTTTAACAATTTAAGATTAGTAAGACGCTTTTATAACGCCTGATACGCCACGTGTTTACACCTGGCGGATTGTTAGTATGAGTTGGATTAGAATAGTAGATTAAAACACAGCCAAAAGGAGATAAAAATGGCTAATCAAACATTTGATGCAAAAGACTGCATGACACCAAACAGTGTTGCTCATGAACTGGCAGAACAGGTTATGCCTGCCAAAGCTAATTTTAGAAAATCAAAAACATTTGTACTTGCTATTGCAGCAGGTGCTTTAATTGCATTCGGTGCTCAAGTATCTTTAACAGTTATGACCGGCACTGCAGAAAACCTCAGCTGGGGGATTGCTAAACTTGTAGGCGCGATGACTTTCGCCACAGGTTTGATGATGGTTGTTTTAACAGGTGCAGAACTCTTTACCGGTAACGTAATGATGACTTTTTCTGTTATCGAAAAAAGAACAAGCTTTTTAAAACTTTTAAGAAACTGGACAATTGTTTATATAGGCAACTTTGTAGGCTCATTGCTGCTTGCTTTGTTGATTTATTACTCCGGTTGTTCTCACAACTCTCACGAAGCTCTTGGTGTTTTGAGTCTTACAACTGCTTATCAAAAAGTTAACCTTACATGGGTAGAAGCTTTCACAAGAGGTATTCTTTGTAACTGGTTAGTATGTCTTGCTATATGGATGGCTTCTTCATCAAGATTTGTTATAGGAAAAATCTTTGCAATATTCTTTCCTATTATGACATTCGTTGCTTCCGGATATGAACACAGTATTGCAAACATGTTCTTTTTAACTAACGGCTTGTTTGCAAAACATACTGCTTCAATTGTTGCTGCATCAGGATTAACAGCACAACAGCTTGCAACTTTGAATATAAAATCAATTTTTACAAGCAACCTTATTCCCGTAACTATCGGTAATATGGTAGGTGCAATTGTATTTGTTGTTCTTTTGTTCTGGACAGCTTATTTAAGAGATGATCACAAATCAGACAAAAATGAACACAATAACGAACCTGATATGGAAGAAAATAAATAGTAGAAAAATAAAAGAGGTGAAATATATTTCACCTCTTTTTTAGTTAATAATATAATATTAATAACGTGAAAAAGATTTTATTTTTTTTAGCTTTTATATATATGACAACTTCTTTATGTGCTTGCTCACAGGAAGTTATTACGCTTGAGCCCGAGGTTGAACATTCTTTTGCCCAAAATATTCTGTTGAGCAATGTTGACAATACTCAAGAAATTCCGCAGCCTTTGATAAATGCACCAAAGGTGGAAGAACCCTCTTCAATGGAGCTGCAAGAGCCTTTAAGAAGCTCAATTACAGATTACGATCCCACACAGGGCGCTGCGTCTTCCCAGTTCTTTTTGTTCAATGCAATAAAAAAGGCCGCCCAAGATGTATACAATCTGGAAATTGAAAGAACTGACGTACCTCAGGCTTTGTTAAAAGATTATTTAACCTGGAAACCTGAGACAGGACCGCTTGAAAGTTTGCACATTTGGACAGCTGTTCAGCAGAATTTTTCTACTACAATACCTGAAAGAGGCGATACCGATTCCAAATTTGATGTAAACCTTATAAACGTTCTGATTGACGGTAAATTTAGAGGCGGAAAAGAAAACTTTAGAATAATGCTTGACCCCACTCATAGAAGCAGCCATATGCCTTTTATGGAACCGTTTTTTCAGGATTTGTACGTAGAAACCACAAGAATTCCACATACAAGTATATTAGTGGGTAATTCCAGACCCGGTGTGGGTATTGAAGGCGCTCAATCACCTTATACACTGGCTTTTATTAACAGGTCGCAAATTTCAAGAAATCTTGCCAATATCCGTAAATTCGGGGTCAGAGTAAGAGGGGATTATTCCCTAATGGATTATGATGTGGGCATTTACAGCTCCTCAACAAACTTTACCGCATTTTTTCCGGGCCACGAATTTGATGCTTGGATGAATATAAAACCGCTTGGAAAAACTGACGGCAAATACGGAAAACTCGTTACAGGCGCCGGTCTTCAGTCAGGTGAAAAGCACGGTATGAGCTATTATCTCACAGGTGCTTATGCGGGATATGAATACAAAAAATTCTGGACAAAGTTTGAATACGCAAGAGCTAACGGCTCAAACGGCGGCTCTGGTCTGACAGATAGGCGCTCGCAGGGGTTATTCTGGACTGTTGCGTATCATGTCACCAAAAAACTGGAAATCCTTGCCAGATACGACCAGTTTGACCCTGACAGAGAAATAAAAAATAACAATCAAAGAGAATATACTCTCGGTGCAAACTACTATTTAAAAGGTCAGGCTATGAAGCTTATTTTCAACTATGTCTACTGTCAAAATGACAACAAACTCGACTCTCACAGACTGATGATGGGAACGCAGTTTCTTTTGTAAAGTTACCATTCAGGATGATAGTATATTATAATTTCTTCTTTTTCTTTGAGCTTAGCGTGTCCGCCTTTTATGAAATTTGTTAACGAGCCTGTTGGTGGAAGCGGTGTGAGCGCCCATTTTAAAGGAAACACCCAGAGACTTCTGTCTTGTCCGTATTTTTCGTAGGTATCACTAAATTTTGCACTGTCCAGATTTGCAAACTTAAAATCTCCGAAAATAATACTTGCAGGGATTCCATTCATTCCGCTTTTTATAATGGTTTCGACTCTGGAGTGCACAAGGTCATTTTTCCTGATAATTTTTTTTCCGTTTTGATACACATTGTTTTTTACTCTAAATATGACAGTCTGGCCTTCAACTATATCTTTTTCGGAATCAATATCTGCAATGACAGACAATTGCACGGGTATGCGCTTTGTGTCTTCGTAGTTGTAATGGTATTGTTTGTAGGGAGATTCTACAATTTTATTTTTAAGTACTGATTCAACTATTTCATCTTGCAGTGTATCTGCTGCGTTACAAACCGGTGAAAGTGTAATCAGTATAGATAAAACAGCTGTTGTTATTGCAATTTTACTATTCATATTTTAACTCTTCCTTTGAACCTGTTTTAATTTTTTCAAGCAGCATTCTTCTGTTGTTTTGAGAGTTTAAAAGAAAATTCTGGTAATGTTCGTTTTCAAAATACTTGTTGTTGACAAGAAAATACGGGTATTTTGTATAAATGTATTCATAAATTATTGCCAATCTTTTAGAGGCAAGATTTTTGTTGGAAATTTTGTCAAATCTTTTTTGAGGGCAGCTTTTTTGTATAAAAGTTATGAGCCCGATGGGGTCATATCCAGCATTTACCATATAATCAACGGCTCTTTTGTCTGCAACAATTTCAAATTTTTTCGGGGCTGCTTTTATCTGCAGTGCGCTCAAATAACCGTTAAAATACCCGTCATAAGATTTTAATGCGGTTAAAATTCCTCTTGCCAAAAAGCCAGCAAGCTCATCATCGTTTTGAACAAATTTGTATGCGCTGCCATAAACAACGACCTGTCTGCTTGTAACAGAAGGATCTATTTTTAAGAACGATTCTTTTGCATTCTCGTCGTAAACAAAGACTATTCTTTTATCTATCTTGTTTGCATTTAGCAGCTTTGAACCAATATCATTTATTTGTGATTGAATTGTCTGTTCTTTTTCAATTTGTGCTTCAATTGATTGCAAATCAGTTTCCGATGCATATAACACACCGGTATTTGAAATAAAAAATAACGTAATTAATATAAATATTCTTTTTAACATAACACTTTCCTAAAATCCTTTTATTATTCCACCATAGAGCTTTGCGTAGAACATAACAGCTATATATCCTACTAAAAGTCCTATTACAACAATAGACACAGGTTGTACAAGACTCATTATGGTATTAATTTTATCCTGAACATTTTTTTCGTAAAAGGCTGAAACGTTTTCAAATGTTTTGCCCAACCTGCCTGCTTTTTCTCCTGTTGCAATCATTGACATAACATAGTTGTCAAAAATCATAGATGTAAGAAATGCAGATGTTACATCTGTGCCGTTTTTTAATGCAATAGTTGTTTTTTGCATCCCCTGTTGTGCGCGTTTTGTTCTGAATATGTCTGAAGCTGTTTCTACTGCCTCTATTATCGGCATACCTGCCTCATACGATGCCGCCAGTACTGAAAAAAATCCTGAGTAATAAATACTGTTGACAAGACCGGACAAAAAAGTCTTTTCTGTAATAAAATCCATAGCGCTTTTAAATAAGTTTTTGTCTTTTACAACATAAATTATTGAAAATAAAATAATCGCATAAACAATTATTATCTTTGTAACAGCACTTATCAACAGTCCCATTATCTGCGAAGGGCACATTCCTGTCATCATGTTTTCAAAAATCTTAAAGAAAAAGAAATGGCAAAACATCAAAACCCCTATTGCCATAAAGAACAATAGCACCGGATATGTTAAAGAGGCAATGAGTGAGCTTTTCAAATTGAGGGCACGCTCGATATCTTTGAGGATGTTTTTTAATGCATCTTCGAGCTTCCCGGCTTTATCTCCCGCACAAAATAGCATTGCATATTGCACACCTATTACTTTTTTATAACGCATAATAAGGTCTCTTATTGGTGTGCCTTTTTCTATTCCGTTTCTTAATAAAAATGCTGTCATTACAAGAGATTTATTTTTTACGGAAGTTTCTATTGTTTTAAAAATCTCCGTATAAGAGAATCCTGCCGCATACAGGCTGTATATGGTAGTGAATAATTGTTTTTTGTCAGACAGGGTTAATTCTTTCACAATAAAATAATTATACATTTTTTCAAACAAAATTCATACTTTTTTTTCTGTAGTATTATAGAAATAGAAAAAAGAAAGGGAGTATCTTATGTTTCAAGTTTATACTCAAAAAAGAGGGGCTGATTTGACCAAAACTCTGATAAAAGATTTTAAAGATCTGGAAGAAGCTTTTGATTGCGCCCAAAAAGCCATTGAAGGCAAACCTGACTTAAAATACATAATTGAAGAAACTTCCGGCCACTTTAACAGCTACGGAGAGTTGCTCGTTGATGTTGTTGCCGAAAGTGATTAGCTTTAAAAGTAGTACATTTTTATAAGGAGAAATGTTGTGATGACAAAATGTTCGGATATTAAAACAAATTTTACGGGTGTGGATTTTTCAAAATACTCATCAAAAGTTTCTGAATTTGTGAATGAATTTGCTAAAAGAGCAAATCAAAAAGGACAGTTTTTAAACTGGGTTAACCTTCCTCAAGAGCAATTAAAAAGAGTTGATGAAATCTACAACCTTGCTGATAAATTAAAAGCACAAACAGGTGCTCAAAAACTGAGCGTTATGGGTATCGGCGGTTCAAAACACACTGTTGAACATATGCTGTCTATAAACGGCCTTAATGTAAAAGGCGACGCTGTTGAGTTTTATTCCGATGTAGACTCTGCAAGTCTTGAAAGATTCCTCTACAGACTCGGAAATGATGTTACAAAATCTAACTTTATGATTGCATCAAAATCAGGCTCTACATTTGAAACAAAAGACGGTTTTTTAAGAGTGCTTGCAATGCTTGAAGATGCATACAAAGCACAGGGCAAAACAGAAGAAGAAGCTAAAAAAGCAGCTAACAAACACTTTATTGCCGTAACTGATGCCAATGCTGAAAAAAGTGAATTAAGAAGAACTTCAAACGAAAACAACTGGCTCGGTGATTTGTTCATCCACGATGATGTTGGCGGAAGATTCTCTGCTTTTGATGACCACGCATTGTTCACACTTGCATTTGCAGGTATGAAAAAAGAAGATATGAAAGCAATGCTCGAAGCTGCTCAAAACATGTCAGAGCTTTCTTTAACTGCTGACTTGGACTCAAATGACGCTTTAAAAGAAGGTATCTTCTGGGCAGATGCAAAACTCAACGGTATCTGTGCTTCTGTTCACCAGTATATGGGTGCTATTTTTGAAAACACTGTTTACTGGCACGCTCAAATGCAAAATGAATCTGTTAAAGATACATTAAAACAGGTTGCAAAAGTGCCTGACGCTATGCACCACAGTGCAGAAGCTCACTTTAACCCTGCAAACAAACTTGTTTTTGCATTGACAGTTCCTGTTGACAACGGTGTTTGCAAGGAAAATGCCGAAGCTTATATCGGTGCATTGTCAAAATCTTACGAGGTGACAGGTGCTACATTTGTTGAAAATATTGAAACAAAAGGTATGGGCCTGACTCCGTGTGCAGCAGGTGCAATGACTCAATTGAGAGCATTTGCTACTGTGTATCAGGAAATTGTTGAAAAAGTTATGACAAATACAGCATTTCCCGAAGTTTTAGACAGTGTATTGCAGCCGCACGTTGAATTCTACAAAAAGAATTTAAAAGGCGGAGTAGTTGTTCCTGGTAGAATTTCAAAATAACTAATTAAATAATTTAAAGAGCCGTTTGGATAAACAAACGGCTCTTTTTTGTTATATTTTTACAACCAGCATTTTTGTGTCTTTTTTTGCAAGAACAGAGTGTTTTTCTTCTGCATAGAATTTAAACATTTCTCCTTTTTTTACAACATATGCTTCAACACTGTTGTCTTCAGGTGCGTGGAGTCCGCAGGTTCCTCCTGTACAGCCGCATTCTTCTTCCGGATAAAGTATAAAATCAATTTCTCCCTCAATTACGCAGATAAATGCATCTACAGGTGATGTATGCAAAGGAATTTCCTGTTCTTTTTTAAGAGCAAACAAAATAGCTTTTTGTTCTCCGTTTTCTGTGATGATTCTTTTGTTAACATGCTCATCATTAAAATCTATCATGTCTTCTATTTTTTTAGGTTCTTCGTGTTTCATTTTTTGTTTTCCTTATTTTGTTATCCGTTTTCAGTCTAAACCATTAAAAAATTTTTTTAATCCGACAAAATAACAACAAAAATTACACTTTCAGCCTAAAAAACTATAAGCTTTATATTCCTTTACAAAGTAGCAAAAAAATAATTTTTTAAGCGTTATATTCTTAACAAAATTTTGTGTACAGAGTCAGAGTGAAATATGAAAATCAATTTATTAAACTTTACCAATCCTATAAAAAAAGTTACTTTTAATGGTCGAAGAGAAGACAGAAATACAACACAGCAGCTGAAAAAAGACAATGATTACTCTTTAACGGAAAATAATCAAACAAAAATCACTGCTGCTATAGAAAACCTTAGCAAAGAAAAAGGAGAATCAAACGTCAGATTTCTTCTGGATGTTGCTCAAAACCTGACCTACTCAACATCTATAGATACAGGCCTAAAACCAAGACATGATTGGAAAAAACAGCTCATAGATGCTGCACAAAAATCCTTGAGCGTGTCTGACCCTGTTACACAAAAAAAATACGAACCCGAGATTAAAAAACTTTTAAATACGAAAAAACCATTGTCTCAAGACGAAAAAGATATTCTTAAATCAAAAGATTATATTTTGAAAAATATCGATAAATCTCAACTTAAAGATAATGCCAGCACAAATATAAAAAATATTGAACGAAACCTTAACTATTTTATAGTTTCATCAGAAATACCTATCAAACAAAAAAAATATATACTCAACCGTTTTGAATATCTTTTGAGCCCGGAATATAAAATTAATGAACAGCTTAAAGACAAAAAAACTGTTGTGCTAGCTGAAATGTTAAATGATATTGTAGTAAATACCGATAATTCCGAAATACCTAATACTAAAGCAATAAACCAGAAACACCACGGTATGTGCGCTGCAATTTCTATTGCCAGAAAATTAATGTCTTATGAATACAAACCGGGTTATGTAGATACAATACTTTCTGAATTGGATAATACAGACAACATAATGGTCTATGATCTGGAGCATCTAGGGCAAGGTAAAAAAATTCCTGTTCCCAAAATAACAATAGATTATAATGCTGCACAAAATAAAGGATACAGAATAGTCGATGCTGCTACAATGCAGTGGATGAATATTGCTGATATGTCAGGTCTGGACAATAAACCTGTGGGGATTTATACAGCATTTGATCAGGAACATTTTGCTTCGTTTGAAGACACTCACTACCCGCTCAGGCTGGAACAAGATGATTTGCAGGCTAAACACACTTATTATCAGGCACTTGTAAAAGCAAAAGATAATATTGACAGGGTCAAGCTTGAAAAATTGAAAAAGCAGATAAACTATTCCGATGCTCAAAATCGTCTTGATTCCGATATTAAAACAGCACAGGATATAACTGCAAGTTTGAAGACAAAACTTGGTCAAGTTTTGTCTTCTTTATCTGATAAAGAGCTTCATAGCACTATATCAAACTTATATTCACTACAGGTAAAAACATCAGCTAAAATTCCGCAGATAAAAGACGGACTTCAAAATTACAGATTTATTCCAAATGAAGAAGAATCAATAAAAGAACGTAAAATCAAAGCTTATCTTACAGATACCTTCAATAATAAAATTAATTCAAAAGCGCTTGATTCAAATATCACAGATATTAAAGATTTGATATTGATGCATAATTCACTATCAATGCAAATTAGTCCGGAAAATACCCTGCCTGATAAAATCAGATTTGACAGAAGGCTGTTTGATGCTGCAGCAGCTTATCGTACAAGCAAAATATTTGCTCTGCATGATAAAGATACCAGAGCTGATTATATGATTCATTACAATATTGTGGATACCGAAAAATTTCTTGTGGACAACATAGAAAAATCTATTCAACACATTGCTAAAACTGGTGATAAAAGATACATCAATCATTTTGCAAAAACATATGGAGTTGCTCCTGACAAAGACACAATTGTTGAAGTGCTAAAAGATGTAAAACAAACTGTTGAAGAGGCTTTGACAGAAGAACTCGATGGATTTTATCAAAGACTCGGTCTTGATAACAGAATATACGCACTTGCCGGTGAAATAAAAACCATAAAAAATGCAGTGCAAGAAGGTGATAAAGACGAACTCAAATCAATTGCTCTTACAATGGGAATAAAACCTGATAAAAACAAGGCAATAGCAAAACTCAGCGAATATGAAAATATTCTTGAAAATAACTGTAATGAAAAACAATATACAGAAATTTTTAATAAAGCAGGCCTGAAAAACAGACTGGAAGCTTTTGCAGATTCATTCAATATAATGGCAGACGCCATGGATACACCGGATGATGCTTTCAACAGCGCTATAATAAAAGAGTTTAATCTTTGCAACGGGCTGGACGAAAATGCTGATATCATTGATTCTAAAAAAGCACTTTTTCAATTGTCCGAAGATTTTAACAAGTTTTCGTTTTTTATAACAATGCTTAGAAACCAGATGGAAATAAAAGATGATAACGGAAATATCATAAACAGCGCAGACGCAGGTGAGTTGATATTAAAAAAACTGGAAAACGAAAACATAATTATTCCTCACAAAGAACTTGCAGCTTTGCAAAAAAGATATGATGCAATTGATAAAATCCGTTCTTCTGATGAGTTTTCATCAAGATCCGGCAAGATATCAGACCCTTCATTGTATAAATACACGCCTTCTGAAAAGATAACACTGCAAAAAATTAACAAATCAATTAATGAAATGGCCGCTTCTACCAATAAGGAATTAAATTTTGTTTTCCGTAAAATTAAAAAGCCGATGGAAGAACAGGCCAGACAAATAGGTGTAAACACAGGTCGCTACTGGGTGCAGCGCGGAGGCTCTTCCGGTCTTCACACAATGCAGCAGTCAAGAATATTACAGCAGCTGACAGACAAACCTTATTATGAAGAAAATGACCTTGAAAAAGCTGTAAATATAATCAAGGACACTCCTCATTCTGGCGTTTCAAGCACCAGTGTGTTCCATGATAAACCCGGCTGGCATGCTCAATATATTGCCGAAATTGCAAACAAAAACGGCAAGGATATACTCTTCCATGATAACAGCTGGGGACCTTCGGAAAAAGAAAATATCTGGATTGATTCAGAAGGCCTTACAAGAACCGATTATAAAGATTCAAGAGGCGGTGAGCTGGGATACATAACAGATTCAAAATGGAGAAATGGCAACTACACAAACAATCTGTTTTACAAAACAGGACACAACAAACCTGAAAGAATTAATTCACGTATAATCAAAAAACTATCGGATATAGATGCCAAAGAAGATTACAAATTCGGCCTTATGTCAGATATTATACTGAATGGAGTTTCGCAAAAAGCTGCTGAAATAGCTGCAGGAATTAAAGATACAATATTTATACCTGATTATGAATATATTGATGATATGGAAAAAGCAGCGTCAGCTCTTTCTTTAAGCAAAATAAAATCTGTTAAAGCAATGCAAGAAGCCTATATGAAAAAATATATGGCAGAAAAAGACCAGCTTGACGCAAGACTTGAAAAAACTCCTTTTAATAAAGGCATTACCTCACAACAAGAATTTGATGCATTGCCCGATAACGATCCGATAAAAGTAACATTTGAAAAAGCTGCAATCAAACTTTCTACCAGTTATTTGTCCTACTGGCAGCAAATGAGCAAAATCAACAGTTTTGAAGAGCTGCAAAAAATAAGACACCAACAAAAGGCAGACGCTCGTACAAACTTCAACTATGCTTTTGCAAAAGACCCGCAGATACTTTTAGCATACGCCTTAAACAGAAATAAAAATCACGTTATTGAAATTCTTAATAAGACATTAAAAAATAATAATATAAAAATTTCTGAAGACGTAAAGGTTAAGATAATAGAAAATACAGCAGTTTATACAAAAGACAGACTTGCCGATTTTGACGGAAGCCTTAAAAACACTGTTAACTTCTTTGTTAACAACATAATCAGGCAGTTTTATGCTAATGTTCCTAAAAATCTTAACTCTTCAAAAGCAGCAATGCAGCTGAAACAATATCTTGAAAAAGATATCAATGAAGCCTTGTATTTCAATAAGAAAGATCTTTTAAAGGATACTCCTTTAAACAATGCAATCAGAAAGTATATAGATAAAAAATTTAATCCTGCAACTGATGAAGAATTTGTTCAAATTTATAGAAAACTCCAGGATATGACAACGGCAGAATTCAATGCAGCGACAGCCGATGCTCAAAATTCCGATATGGCGTATAAGGATTTAAATGGCTATGATGTTTTAAAACTTTATACCGCTTCAAACCCTAAAGTAACAGGTGCCGTTTCAAATATTATTTATCAAAAGAACTTCTTAAACCTTCTTGATATGTCTGAATACGAAGATGCTTTCCAGTATAAAAAGCTCGAGAAAAAGCCAAGAGGCTCGCACTATAAAGGCACAAGAACATTTGATGATTTGTATTTTTCTTTTGACAGCTCTTTAGATGCCCTTGATGCTCAAAAACTGTTTAACAAATACAAAGATAAAAACTACAGGGAATACGGCGTGTTTCCCGCTTATCCTAAAATTAACAGCATAAACGATAAAATTATAGACAAAAAAATTGATGTTTTGGAAACTTCAATAAATCAGGTATCAAAATTTGTTCAGGATTTGAAAATAAACCTCTACGTTTATGAGGCAACACACAGAATAGAAGACTTCTTAAACACTCTTGATGATAATAAAAAACTGAACAAAAAAGAGTTTGCTGTATTGAATACAATGCTTGGTGAATTTATTACTATAATGCATAATGATATCAATATTTCTCAGTCTGTTGAAGCAGCAGAGTCTATGATAGAGCTTCCGCCTTCTTCTTTTGCAAAGGAATATAAAAATTTATTCCAACAATGGAAAAAAGAAGTGGATGCTGTTGAAAACATTAACCCTAAAGATATGCTTTTAAACAATATCGAAACTAACATTAAGGGACTGAAAGAAGGATTTAAAGTCTCAATTAACTCAGATATACCTGTCAGATATAGAAATATTTTGTTCACTGATTTGAATAACTGGTTGAATGAAAAGCTCAAATCAGACATTCCTTATTATGACAGGCTGCTGGAAAGAAGAGAGCTTGAAAATAAACTCTCATCTTATGGCAATGACAATTGTGATGAAAATATCAAAACAGACTTTTTAAACAATTTGCATATTTATATAAATGCAATAAAAAGAGAGCTTGCAGGTCTTTCTAAGGTACAAAACCCTGATAAAAAGACTTTAGAACGGCAGCAAAAAATAAAAACAGCCTTTGAAAAACAAAAAGAACAGCTGGAACAAATTATCAATGAGTATTCTCAAAAATATATCGCCCCTCTATACTCACAGGCTTTTGAAACTACGTTGAAAGAGTATATTTCGCATAACTTTAAACAGTCTAAAAAAGCACCTTATAATGACGAAAAAGAAGATATGCTTTTTGAAAGATTCAGAAGTGATTATCTAAAATACCATGTTCTAAACAATCCAAAAGACATTCTTGATAGGTTTGTAGCTCTTTGTGCAAAAGATGGCGAAATTGCCTGTGCAAAAGATGAAGAGCAGAAACGAAGACTGAACTTTGAGAAACAGGTTTGTAAAGATTACCTAGATACTGCTTTGTGCCTTGCTTCTCGTGCGGAAATACAGGATTTGCTTATGAGAGCAGCCGAGCTTGGCAACACGGCTATGGTGTTTTCAAAATTCAAAAACTATGACACAGGTCTTGTTGATACGGACAAAGGCACAATTTTGACAATGGCAGATGATGAATCAATCGATTTTATGGTAAGAAACCTCGTGCTATCAAATGATTATTCCACTGCTGTTCTTTTTATAGAAAAACTGGGGCTTAGCGAAAAATTCTTGAATTTTGAAAATAAAAAACTAAGCATTAAAGATGCCCAAAAACTGATAGATAAAATGGCAGATATTCTGGTTACAACAAACTTGCAAAATAAAATTATCACGGAAGAAACCGCAAAACTTGATGAGTCTTTTGAAAACAGTGATGATTATGTACAACGCATAGACAATGTTAAAAAAGCAATTATCAAAAGAGCTAAAGGCCTGGGAAGAAGAAATAACCTTTCCTGTGTACTGGAAAAGCTTGACGGTGCAAAAGATATGATTGCGCTCAATCCTGACATTGCAAAAAGTGTATTTATAAGCGAGATGCTTTCAGATGCCCTTGATAATATCGGCAGAATGGCAAATGAAGATATTGCTAAAATACAAACTTCGCTTGATGAATACACAACTTTGTATAATTTGATTCAAAAAATTGATACAACGACTAATGCAAAATCAACACAGCTTAAAGAAGAACTCATAGCCAAATTTGATGAAATAATGAAATATAACAACCAAAAACTTACCGGCGCTGCTCAAGGTTCTGATGATATAGAAATTTCCTACGAAGATTAGTTATAAATATTAAAAGTGAAGAAATATGTTAGATTTTTACAAAATAAATATTTATAATAAAATTGAGAAAAAGGACTGAATGCGTATGAAAAAGATTATATCAGCCCAGGAAGCAATAAGTTTTATAAAAGAAGGCTCAACCGTAATGGTTGGTGGTTTTTTGGATTGCGGTGCACCGGATATGTTAATTGATGAACTTGTTCATCAAAATATCGGCAGCCTCACAATGATATCTAACGATACAACCTATCCTCACGCTGATAAGGGAAAGCTTATTGTAAATAAACAGATAAAAAAACTAATTACCTCACACATTGGTACTAATCCTGAAACCGGCAAGCAAATGCATTCCGGAGAGTTGGATGTTGAGCTGGTGCCTATGGGTACGTTGATTGAAAAAATCAGAGCCAAAGGAACAGGGCTTGGCGGTGTTTTGACCCCGACAGGCGTTGGCACGGTGCTTGAAGAAAATAAAAAAACAATGGAAATCGATGGAAAAACATTTATCTTCGAAAAACCGCTGGGTGCTGATTTTGCATTGATTTACGGTACAAAAGTGGATAAATTCGGCAATGTTTCTTACTACGGCACAACCAGAAACCTTAACACAATCATGGCAACTGCTGCCGATACAGTGATTGTTCAAGCCGATGAACTCGTTGACTGTTTAGACCCCAATGAAGTTGTTATACCGGGGCTTTTTGTGGATTATATTGTTGTAAAGGAAGACAATTAAATGGAATTGACCGCACAAAAAACAATTGAAAAAGAACTAAACTCAAAAGTCGTTACAGACCCTATTTCAGCAGCGCACAAAGAGCTGTCAAAAGAAAAAATCAGAGAAATTATTGCAAAAAGAGCTGCAAAAGAGTTTAAAGAAGGCGATGTCGTCACTCTTGGAATCGGCCTTCCCACTGCTGTTGCAAATTATGTTCCTGAAAATATGCATGTCATTTTCCAATCAGAAAATGGACTTTTAGGTGTTGGAAAAGATCAACAAAAAGATAATATTGATAAAAGAATCATCAACGCAGGCGGCGGCTTTGTAGAAGCCAAATATGGTGCTTGTTTTTATGACTCGCAAATGGCTTTTACAATGATGAGAGGCGGCCATATAGACGCTACAGTGTTAGGGGCACTTCAGGTTGACGAAGAAGGCAGTCTTGCAAGCTGGGTTATACCCGGGAAGATGGTGCCGGGCATGGGCGGCTCGATGGATCTTGTTGTCGGAGCAAAAAAGGTTATCATTGCAATGGAGCATACGTCAAAAGGCCAGATAAAAATTGTGGATAAATGTACTCTTCCTCTTACTGCATACAAAGAGGTTGATATGATTATAACAGAGCGTTGTGTTTTTAAAGTTAGTGATTGCGGCCTTGTTCTGACAGAAATTAACCCTTTGTTTACCATTGAAGATATAAGAGCTTGCACAACCGCTCATTTTTCAGTAAGTGACCATCTGAAATTTATGGATGTTTAAGATTTATTGATAAATATATCATATCTACAAGTTGTTTCCCGTTTTCGTAGATAGGGTGGTCGTAATTTTGTATAAAAAAGTTTTTTAATGTGTGTGAATACATGAAACCCTGCTTTTTATAAAAGCGTAGTGTTTGTTCATTCTCACCTGTTCCGACCAATATTTTGTCGGCCTCACTTTTGTATAGGCTCAAAATATGCTGTAAAAGCTTTGTTCCGTAACCTTTGTGATGGTATTTAGGGTATACTGCAATATTTTTTATTTCAACAACCTTTTCACTTTTATCGGGCATATGCTCAACAGCACAAATAGCCTTCAATTCAGGATCATAAAGTCCAAAAATACGGCTTTTATCAAGATATTTTAATATCATACTTTCCTGCTCATCACCAATTAACAGCAAATCTAAGTATTTCTTTTTATCACATAAAATTTCTTTAATTATCATAAATTCACTTTATCATGTCTTTTTATTTCTGTATAATAAAATAACTATTTAAGAGAGTATCGGAGTTAAGTATGTATTTTTATGCAGACCTGCACATTCATTCAAAGTATTCCAGGGCAACAAGCAAAAGCTGTAACCTCGAAGAGCTGGCAATTTGGGCGCAAAAAAAGGGCTTGAGTGTTATATCAACGGGTGACTTTACACATCCGGCATGGTTTGCCGAAATTCAGGAAAAACTTGTGCCTGATAATAACGGTGCGTACAGACTCAAACCTGAAATTGAAAAACAAATAGGCCTAAAAACGCCAATAAGGTTTATTTTGTCTGTTGAAATTTCTACAATTTATAAAAAAGGTGATAAAACAAGAAAAGTGCACCATGTGGTTTTGGCTCCGGATATGGAAATTGCACAAAATTTCAGACAAAAACTGGGTGCTATAGGCAATATAAAATCAGACGGACGCCCGATTCTGGGGCTGGATTCCAGAGACCTTCTTGAAATTACTCTGGAGTCAGGCGATGGTACATATATTATCCCGGCACACATATGGACACCGTGGTTTTCCGTGCTTGGTTCAAAATCGGGGTTTGACTCTATAGAAGAGTGTTACGCTGACCTTTCAGATCACATTTTTGCAGTAGAAACAGGACTGTCTTCTGACCCTGAAATGAACTGGCGGGTGTCAAAGCTTGATAAATTCAGACTTGTATCAAACTCTGATGCGCACTCTCCTTCAAAACTTGCAAGAGAAGCGACAATCTTTGATACAGAGCCTGATTATTTCAGTATAATGAATGCACTTAAAACAGGCAGCGGTTATGTGGGAACAGTTGAATTTTTCCCGGAAGAAGGCAAATACCACGAAGACGGACATCGAAAATGTAATATTTGTTTTTCTCCGCAAGAAACAATAAAACACAACGGTATTTGTCCTGTGTGCGGAAAACCTCTTACAATAGGTGTTTTAAATAGAGTCAATGAGCTTGCCGATCGTCCCTTTGACAGCACATTCAAACCTGCTACATCCGGCAAAGTCGTGAGTCTTGTTCCTCTTCCTGAAATGCTATCAGAAATTATGCAGGTAGGTGTACAGAGCAAATCTGTATGTGCAGAATATGAAAGGCTTGTGCAAAAATTCGGATCCGAACTGTCTATCTTGACACAGGTTCCTGTGGAAGAAATTTCTAAAGATTCTCCTATGCTGGCAGAAGGTATCTCAAGACTGCGTGTAAACAAAGTTATCAGACATCCCGGGTATGATGGAGAATACGGTGTTATCAGGCTTTTTGAAGAAGATGAAATCTTAAAAAAAAACTCTGTAAATTTAAAACTGGATATAAAAATACCGGAAACACAAAAAACTCAACCGGCAAAAGAAAATAAATATTCAGTAAATACACAGGAATTCGTTTTTGAGAAAACACACAGCACTTCCAGCTCAAAAGAATCGAAACCTAAAAAAGCTTCTCTTGATGAATTCCAGCAGGCGGCTGTAGAAAATCCTTGTAACCAGCTATTGATAATAGCTGGACCAGGCTCCGGCAAGACGACTGTTCTTACAAGAAGAATCTCTTATTTAATAAAAGACAAAAATATTTCTGCTAAAAATTGTCTGGCTATAACCTTTACCAGACGTGCATCTTTGGAAATGAGAGAAAGACTGCAAAAATTATTGAACGCTCAGTCTGATGAAATTAATATTCATACATTTCACTCAATGTGTCTGGAAATATTAAAAGAAAATTATGAAAAGGTAGGTCTTAGTCAGGATTTTGGTGTGATTACACCACAGGAAAAATCTTTATATAAACAGGATGAAATCCCTGATAATTTGATAGAATTTGATGATTTGATTAACCTAACAGTTAAACTTTTTGAGGATTATCCGGAGATTAATCAGGTTTATAAAGAACGTTTTAAGTATATTTTTGTTGACGAATATCAAGATATTGATGAAAAACAATACAAACTCATAAAACTTCTGGCAGATAAGGATGCTAATTTATGTGCAATTGGAGACCCGAATCAGGCAATATACGGCTTTAGGGGCGGTGATTCAAAATTTTTCAACAATTTTTCTCAAGACTATCCAAATGTAAATATTATTAATCTAAAAAATAACTACCGCTGTGCAAAAAGCATTGTAGAAGCCTCTAACCAGTTAATAAAGTCTGACAACATTATTGCACGCAATCTTTCATCCAAAGAAAGAATTACTATACATACTGCACCTACGGATAAGGCAGAAGCCGAGTTTGTGGTGAGTACTATAGAAAATCTTATTGGAGGAAAAAGCTTTTTCTCAATGGATTCTCAAAGAGCAGACGGTCAAATGGCGGATTTTTCATTCGGAGATTTTGCTATTTTGTACAGAACTTCTGCGCAGCTAAAACCTATTGTTGAGGCTCTTGAACGTTCAGGAATGCCTTTTGTTAAACTTTCTGATGATATGCTGTGTGACAACAAAAGTGTGCGTAAACTCTTAAAACAACTAAATGACACAGAACCTGTAATCGTGCAGCTTGAAAGATTGTGCCCAGATTTTAAAGAAGAGATTGAAGATTACACAATAAAATACCTGAAAGAACACGCTATTGCATTTCCTGAAAGAAAAACGTTTATTCACGAAATTTCATTGCTAAAACAATCTGACACCCTTGACCAGCGTGCTGACAGAATTGCTTTAATGACACTCCATTCATCAAAGGGGCTTGAGTTTCCGTGTGTTTTTGTTACCGGGCTTGAAGACGGGATTGTGCCTTTGTACAGAGCTCAATCAGTGCAAGAAAGAGAAGAAGAAAGACGTCTTTTGTATGTTGGTATGACTAGGGCAAAACAAAGACTGTTCTTAACAAGAGCGTTAAAAAGAAACTGGCTTGGCTCACTCAAAAACCTGGAAATTTCTCCGTTTTTGGATCGAATTGAAAAAGAACTTATCGAATTTAGCCGGTTTGAAAAAGCACAAAAACAAAACGGCCCTAATGTGGCTGATGACGCAAGCCAGCTTTCATTGTTCAATTAAGCTGATTGAGCAAGCACACGGGGTTTTAGCTCCGGTTGCTTTTGCTTTTTCTCATTAATATTTTTATAAGCATAAACGCTTCCTGCTGCAAGTAAACCTGTAAGCCCCAACAAAGCAGCAGTCTTTTTTCCGCCTGCTTTTTCCGGCGGTATTGGAGAAGTTCCTTCAATAATTTCTTTTATGTCTTGCGTTGCTTTATTTATTGTTTCTTTTGCTTTAGCTTTTACGTTTTCAAATATGATTTTTATTAAGTTTTCGTCATCAGCTAACTCTCTGCCTTTAAAAACTTCATGTTCAAAGTTTAAAGCAGAGATTCTCTCTTTTAAAGAGGCGAAATATTTCTTTTCTGTACCTTGTGCATTTTGTTCTAAGGTGTTAATCATATTAAGATAATCTTGAAAATAACTGAAAGTTTTATTCTGTTGTTCTCCATGGCACAGAACCAGCCACTTGAGCTGCATTTTTCCAAGCTCTGCTTTCATAACATTTTCAGACGGATTTGCAAAAACTTCTTTAAAGATTTTTTCCTGTTCAACCGCATTTTTTCTCATATCGAGTTGTGCTTTGTCTGTTTTAGACAGTTTTAATGATTCCAAAAACTCTATCATTTTGCCGTGGTATTGTTCTGATTTTATTTTGAGGTAATTTGAAAAGAAATCTTTCGGTTTTTCATCATGTCCAGTTTTTAAGTAGTCATAAATTGTTCTGTATTCAAAAACAGTTGCATTTGAATCCATTTTCAAAAACTTGTTGTCAGAACGCATAAGAAAATCAGGCTGGTAATCTGAATAGAATGTTGCCATAAAGCGTCCTTCTTTGGTCGAATTTACTAGATTGGCAATTGTTCCGTTCTGGTATTGTTCAGCTGGTCTTATGTCGGAATTTATATAATGACCGCTGTTTTCTAATATTGAAAAAGAACCGAAATCAATAAATTTAGTTTTGTCTTTGCCGGTTAATATTATATTTCCGCCTTGCAAATCGTTATTAACTATACCGTTTGTATCAAGAGTAAATGCTTTGTTTAAAATGTCTGTTACATGTCCTTTTGTAAGCTGTGTTTTGTAGGGGTGGCCTCCGGTTAGGACTTCTTCGACAAGATAATTTTTGCCGTTTTTATTTATTATTTCATAAGGGGTGACTGCAATATCAGGTGAGATTTCATTTATTTTTTTTAATGCAAAAAACTCTTTTACATTGCCATATCCGTTAAAGTCTGCGTTTTGATATTCAGGATGAAGAGGCTTGGGGGCTTTGATGCCAATTTCATCATTTATTTTGTAGAACTCACATTGCCAGCCTCTTGCAAGATGTTTTGCTTTTGATTGTTCAATCTGTTCAATAAACTGTTGAGCTTCTGCTCTATCATAGCCTTTAAAAGAAATATTTGAATGTTTTTGTTTTACAAAAGTATCATTTGATTGATGTTGAAAAGTAACATAAGCGTAGTTGTTTGCAGGTCTTGTATTTTTTACGGTATTAGTATAATGATTCCTTAGCGTTGTACCATGGATTGCAGAAATAGCCATGCTCATATACCCCATCTTTCAATTAATTGTAAGTATTATAAATGATTTTTTTTGCTATTACAAATGTAAAATTTTGTAAAATGCAAATTAAATGTTTTGATTAACTTAAGGTATTTATGTGCTAAAGTTGATAATATATCCTAAAGGGATTTTGTGTTATGTACATAAGAGCTATTCAACAGTATAATTCATCACCTTCGTTTAAATCAGGAAGAACTACTCTATATACGGATTTTGACGGTACGTTTATGCCGTTTTCGCACGAAGATGTTTGCAATAATGATTGTTTTAACAAACAAAACGACTTTTATCGCATGCACGGCGGCATAGATTATTTCTTTTCAAGCTTTAAAGATAAGGTAAAACTCATTATCACAACAGGACGCAGCAAAAATGAATATGATTATTTTGTAAAAAATTTGGAGCAAAAAAATCTTTATATTCATAAACCTCAGGCTCTTATTACAAGAGACGGCTCAAGCCGCTATAACTGCACGAATAACGAAATTAAAGAAGATACCGTACGTAACAATCCCATTAAAGAAAGCATCAACCTGAAAGATATTAATTTTTTGAGTAATAATATCAAAAAGATTGTAAAAAGAATTTATCCTTCGGCTTACATTGTAGAACCCGGTGTTAATAAAAACCGTCACGAATACGGTCACAAATCTTTGGAATATTTCTTGGATAAATCAGAAATTGATGATAAAAACAGTTACATATCCATTTCAGAACCGGAACCTCTTGTTATAGAAATGGCGGTTTCAAAAAAATATGACGTAAACAGCATTGCCAAAAGCATAAAAGACTTTGTTGATGCCAATAATATAAAAGTATCAGTAAATGCATTTGAAGATGACCCGTTTAATTTTCTTCCGATTTATACAACCAACGGAAAACAATATAAAAAAGCTGATACAATTATAATAAAGCCTCTTATCGAAGGTTCTGAGATTACAAAGCTTTATGACGTAAAAAATGAAATCCGTAAAAATATTGAAAACAACACCAATGACTTTGTGGTAGCAGCAGGTGACGGTTTTAATGACGAACCTATGCTCAATCCTTTAAATTATCTTGATTTGTATGGAGTAAAAATTGACAAAAACAAAAGTATAGAAGAAATTTTGTCAGACAATGACACTTTAGAAGCATTAAAAAAACTGCCCTTCTGTGCTATAGTCTGTTCCAATGAAAAAGCTTTGGATAATATAAGAAAAATAGGACAAATTTTAGATTCAAAAGGCATATACAAAGTAAAATCCACAGATAATCCAAGAGAGTTTCTTTTAAAAAACCTGAAACAAGCAATAAATGATTACGGCGAAACCAATGATGAATTTATGTTTTCATTGGGGCCGGATTTATACTGCAGCTTATTTGACAACTAACACATAAGGAGAAGAGATGAAAGTACATCAAATTATTTCAAACGTGTTTGCTAAAAACAAAAAGGACAAACAAAAAACACAGCAACAAAATCTGGTAAGTTTTGGCGTACAGGAGTTTAACCAAAAAGAAGTTATGTCTAAAAAAGCTTCGCAAGCTCTTTTGAGCAATTCTATTGCTTCAATATCTTTTAAGGGAAGAGAGGTCATAGACAGAAGAATAAATGTTGGTACATCCGGGATGTATATCAGCTCTTCATGGATTTCATCAAACCCTGATGAGTCTTTGCACAGAACCTATAAATCAATATGGAAAGACTCTTATCATAACGCGCATCTGGATATTTATTATGCTGATGAGGGCGAATTTATTACAGATGAGATGAAGGGAAAATATCACTATATTGTCACAAAAAATGAACCGTTCTTGAATCTTGAACATTTAAAAGGCAATTACAGAAACGGTTACCAAAACTTTGCAAATGAGGCTGTAAGAGAAGTTGAATACTTTGAAAAACTGGAAAAAAATGCTAAAAAGAGTCTTGGCGTCAGCAAATATTTTGTAGATGAAAACAGAAGAAATTTTGAAATAGCAAAAGAAGAAAAAGAACGTATTGAAAAAGCCAAAAAATATCACGTGTGGGAAGAAGGCAAGTTTGATAAACAATCTGAAGAAGCAGACTATTATTACGATTTAAACAAAAGAAGACTTGAAGAATCCGAAAGCAAAAAAGCTGCCTATGAAGCACAAATACAACGTGCAAAAGAAAGGCTGCCAAAAGCAGCGGCTAAATACAAGCTGTTAAAAGAGCTGGACGATAAATCCGGTGAAAAAGAAATCTATTTAAGAAAAAACAGAGATAATAATCAAGAAATTTTAAGAACAAATTATCAGCTAAAAGTTACAAAATCAAGGATAGAAAGCTATAATGCCGAAAAAGATATTATTAATGCACAGATTACTCATGCAAAAATAAATATCAAAAATTTGGAAGAAACAGAACAGCATAAATACGATAACCTGTATGAAATCAATAAATTTAGAGACTCTATTGAAGAAAACAAGAAAAAACTAAAAGAAAAGGATAATACAATTGCATATCTTCAGGTAGAAAAGATAAAACTTGAAACGTATATGCAAAAGCTGAAAAAGAATCAGGAAGAGATTAATAAGGACTTTGAAAGAATTAATCCTCAGCTTGATGCTATAATGGCAAAAATAGAAGCATTCTATAAAGAAAATTATCCCGACTACTTATGGTAAACGCAAAATATCTGAAATTATACCCTAAAGACTGTTTGAATATGTCATTCAATCAGTCTTTAGACCTTTTAAAAAAGATTGTTGATAAAAAAGAAATTGAAAAGGCCTTTGATATATCTAAAAATTATCCGGGATTTCTTGAAGGACAAAAAGATACAACTTGGTCTCATAACGCTAAAATAATGGGCATAAACCCGAGAATTACAAAAACTTTTTGGGGAATTGTAAAATATGCAATGACTTTTCCTGAAGAATGTGTCCATATTATGCCTTTGTGGACTCCGGGTATTGACGGTGGTTTTTATGCTCCGCTCAATTTCAGGCTAAATAAAGAGTTTATGGACAATGAGTTGTCTGCCTCTGGTTATGACACGCCTGAAAAACAGCTGAAACTTGTGATTAATGTGCTTCATGCAATGGGGAAAGTAGTCTGTTTTGATGCTCTTTTGCATACAGAGCGCTGGAGTGAGCTTGTATTTTTGTACCCGCAATATTTTGAATGGGTAAAACTCAATAAAACTAAATCAAGACAATATTCGGGTTATGAACTCGATTTCAATTCGATATACAAAGAGGTACAAATCTGTATAAAAACTTTTTTGCAGCTCAATGGCTGCGCTGACACCTCTTTTTTGACTGAAAAACAGATTACAGCGCTTTTTACAGACGGCAGTGATGTTTTGTATCTTGATAAAATTTTGTTTGGCAATGATGACAACCTCCGGCTTGAACGCAGAAAATCTCTTATCAATTTTGTGCGTTCAGCAGGCTTTGAAACTATTCCTGTGACAGAACATGCGCCAAGCCGGCCTGTTGTATTTGACAAGATAGTACAAGATTCTCAAGGCTCTCATTCAGAGTTTAAAGTAGAAAATATGTCCCGTGAGGCAAAAATATTCGGAGCGTTAACTCCGTTCAAGCTCTACAGGATTGATAAAGACGGCTATCCTCTCTGTGATGAACCTCAAGAGAAGGTATGGAGCTTTATTTCCGACATTTATGCTGATTTTCAAAAAGAGTATAATTTTGATTTTATGCGTGCGGATATGGCTCATAACCAGCAATCACATTCGCATAAAAAAAATGAAAAGATTTTTTGCAACCAAAAGGAAATATGGCGTTTTATAAAATCCCGTATCAATGAGCAAAAGCCTTATTTTGCAGTACTTGCAGAAGCTTTTTTAAATATGGATTATTACATAGATGGTTATCAGGACTTGCAAAATAAAGACTTTGATATTGTGCTTGGGGATTTGAACTATCTTTTCTTAAACCATGAGTATATTTATCGCCTGAAAACAAGAAACGATAACTATTACAATTACAACTTCAAGATTTGCTCAACATCTTTTACAAATGATTCAGACAGACAGGAAAATACAATCTTCTATTCTTCTGTTATGTCTTGTGCAATCAGATATTTCACGGGTTTGTTCTGCGATTCTCCTTCCTATTGCGCAATAGGATATGAGCTCAAGGATTTTTGCAAAAAAGAAAAGGAATATTTTAGCTCAATCTATACAAATTATCAGGAAAATGCCTTTAAGTGGGGCGATAACGCTGAACTGTTTGTCAAAATATCTGAAATAAGATCATTGTACGCAATAATTGCAAAAGAAATAAAAGATGCACTTATTTTTTGGCTTAATAGCGAAAACGACAGGCATGCCTGCTGGATGTATGTTGATAGCAAAAGCAAAAAACCCTTGTACCTCTTTGTGATAAATCTTGATGCGGGTGAATTTGAGCAAGATATAACAATAAGAGATTTTCAAAACTGTGTACCAAGGGATAAAAAATATACTTTTTTGCCTCTTTTGACGTTATCACAAAATAAGAAAAAAGCTCCAAAAACTGCGTTAAAAAACAATACTGTGGTGCTTAAAGGAGTGGAAACTGGAGAAATTCGTGCTTATAAAATTGACACAAAAAGTCAAATTTCACTTCTTAAAAATTTTAAAGCTAATAAATTAAAAAAACAAAAAAGACAAATTTTGCTTATAGCTCCGGAATGTGCACCTTACTCTAAAGCGGGCGGAATGAGTGATATAAACAGAGATTTTACTGAAGCTTTAAATAAAAAATATCCTGATTTTGATTTGAGGATAATTATTCCAATTTATAACGCCCGAAACACTGTCAGCCTAAATGGTTTTAAAATTGAAGACCTTAATATAAAAATAGATTATTCGTATGGATTAAACAAAAGTTATGCAAATTTGTACAAGGTAAAATCTCCTGACAATGAAGTGGCAACATATGCTGTGTATTCTCCGGCCTTCTCTTTAATGAAAGAACCATACGAAGGCTCTGAGTATAATTACGGTAAACAGTATATTGCCTACAGTAGTTGTGTCCTTGCGCTTTTAAAAATTCTTGCAAAAAAAGAAAATTTTAAACCGGAAATACTTCACCTTACAGACTGGCCTGTTGGTTTTGTCACACATTTGCTAAAAGACAGCTGCCATAAAGACAAATTCTACAAAAACATGAAAACTGTTATGACTATTCATAATACAGGATATCAAGGCAAGTATGATACTTTCTATGCTTTTTTGAACCTTTTTGAAAAAGATTTTATAAAAGAAACGCTTTCAGCTTGTAATATCCAAATCTCAGAAAATACAATAAAAGATGCATTGCGAGATTATGATGATTTTCGCCTCAATAATAAAGATCTTTGTACGAAACTCAATGATTATCTTGAAGAAAGACTGGACTCCAATTACTTTGACATTGACTTTGTCACAAAAGAACGATTCAATACACTTTTGTATGCGATAAAAAATTCTGATGCCTGGTTGACTGATTCAGAGTCTTTTTATAAGGAGCTTATTACAAACGCAAGTTATGCCTCCACACTCCTTTTTGAAACCCTGTATAGAAACAGAAACAAAGGTGCGGGTGTTACGTGTGGAATATGCGAAAAACGGTATGACCCATGTAATTGTGAACAGGTTAAATTCCCATACTCTTTATATGAGGCAAATGAGTGTAAAAAGAAAAACAAAACTTTTGTACAAGATTTTTTTGCAAACGACAATCAAGGCAGCAATCCTGACAGGAAATTTTTGGTGTCTGATTCTGATGAAAAAAGAATATTCGGCAGCCTGAAAAAAGACCCTGATTCTGTGATGATTTTTAATACATCACGTTTTGATGTAAGCCAAAAGGGTATCGATCTTTTTATAAAGGTGATAAAACCTATTTTGCTTGCAGACGAGCATGTACAGTTTGTCATATGTATCAAAGGAATATCAAAAAACAGAAAATATGATTATATTAATGAACTACTTAAAAATTGTGAAAGTCATAAACTTTTTAAAGGAAGAGTAGTTGTTATCGATGATTTTGTGCCCGTTTATACTTATATGGCAGCGAGTGATATCCTTGTTATGCCCAGCTATTATGAACCCTGCGGAATGGTGCAGATGCAGGCAATGAGATATGGATGTATTCCTGTTGTTTCAAATACCGGGGGGCTAAGAGATACTGTTTGTGAAAAAACAGGATTTAAGACAGATATTCCGTTATTAGATGCAAAATATCCGCAGGAGTTTCTTTTATCTGCTTTAAAACAGGCTCTGAAAGTGTATCGTGAACAGCCTGAAAACTGGAATAAAATGGTAAAAAACTGTATGCAAAATAATTTTGGCTGGGATAATTTCAAAATAGACGGCATATGTGCCTTTTATAAAAAACTTTTATAAATGCACAAATCATAAAGATTTAGTTGTACAGTTGATTAAATCAAACGTTTGTTTTATAATGGTTTTATGAAAAAGAAAAGATCAGAAAATTCTAAACAAAAAATCCTCAGTGCAGCAACAAAACTCTTTGCGCAGCACGGGTTTGACGGAGTAAGTGTCCGAGATATATGTGAAGAAGCCAATGTAAATGTTTGCATGGTGTCTTATTATTTCGGCGGAAAAAAAGAGTTATATCAGGGTATAATTGACAATCTTATTGAATGCCAAAGCAACTATCTAAAAACTTTTATTGATTTTGAAAAATCTGTAAAAAGCATGTCAAAAAAAGAACAACTGGATTTACTGTTTTTGATACTGGATAAATTTGTGGACTTTTTTTACAAGAATATTTCCTCTGATTTGATAGTAATCCTTTTAAAAGAACAGCAAAATAAATATTTTGTTATGAAATCACCGGCTATCAAGTATTTTAGGCAGCTTATTGCGGCTGTGTTTGATAAAGACGAATCTGACAGAGAAATAATACTAAAAACACTTTTTATTACCTCACAGGTTAATTCTCCCCGTATTTTGCCAGCATTTTCGCTTAGGTTGTTGGGGCAGGATGATTTTATTCAAGAAGATATTAAAATCATAAAGGATAATGTAATGTTCTATGTAAAAGCATTGATTAAGGAGGCCGGCATTGATTAAAAAGTTTTTGGTTACAATTGCTCTGCTCTTTTTTTCTCAATGTGCATTGGCTATTGATAAGGAAAGTCTAAACCCCGCTTTTTTTGAAAGATTCAATGATGATTATCTGGTTTCTTATATATACAAGGCTATGGAAAACAATCACAATCTCAAAAAAGCAGGTTATGTTGTAGAGCAATACAGGCAGCAGGCACGTTATTCTCTGGGTAAAGAGTTACCTTCATTGAGTGTCAGTGCAAATTATCTGGGTGTGCATGTGCCTCGTCTTGATAATTTTCAACTGAGCCAGAATGCTTTTATTTTGCCTTTTGTTGCAAATTATGAACCTGACTTCCTGTTAAAAAATAGAGATAAAACAAGAAGTGCTAAGAAAGCATATGAAGCAGCTTTGTACGATGAAAAGGCAGTTTATTTATCGTTGTTGGGAGATGTGGCTTCTGTTTATACAAATATATTGCAGTATGACAGCCTGATATCATTGCAGCAGGAATCTGTTAAATCATATCGGGGCATTTATGATTCTGACTTGAAAAAATTTAAAAGAGGGGTTATTGATACTTCGCAGTTGAATCTTTCGAAGCAGAATCTTGATAATGCTGTTATATCTTTGCAGCGATATTCAAAAGAAAGAGATACCCTTCTTATGCAGCTGGCTGTTTTATGCGGACTTCCTCCTGAATGTGCTCAAACTTTAAAACGCGGACAACTTGAAGCGTTAAATTACAACACTTCTGTGCCAACGGTTATATCATCTGATGTTATATTTTCCCGCCCTGATGTGATGAGGGCCGAAAAGAATCTGGAAAAGGCAAAAATTGATGTAAGAATTGCACGTAAAGAATTCTTGCCCTCGTTTAATATAACTGGTGTATGGATTTTTAATACAATTGCGCCGGGTTCATTTTTCTCATGGGAGTCTTCTTTGGCAGCATTGCTGGCAGGGGCTACGCAGGATATTTTTAAAGGTGGAATGAAAGTCGCCAATTTGAGGATTCAAAAAGCAAAATATGAGGAACTTTTTCAAGAATACAAACAAATTGACCTTGATGCTGTAAAGGAAGTTAATACTGCACTTTGTATATTAAAACATGATGTTGTAATTGAAAATAATACTAATGAGGCAGAGGCTTCGCAGGCCAAAATATTTGAAAATTCACAAAAGAAATATAATCGCGGAGTGATATCGTCATCTGATTATTTGATGCAATACCGCAATCTGGTTGCGTCAAAACAACAGAGTGCACAGGCAAAAACCGCAAAAATTGTAGATTATTTTACTCTTTACAAAGCTGTCGGAGGTAAGTTATGAAAAAAAGAGCCATTGTTGCAATATTGATTTTGCTGATTATTGCGGCAGCAGTATATTTGCTGACAAAAAAGAAGCCAAACCCCGATGAGCTAACTTTGTACGGTAACATTGAAATACGACAGGTTGACTTGAGTTTTCAGGTACCTGGCCAAATTTCTTTGATGCTTAAAGAGGAAGGTGACAGTGTAAAAAAAGGCGAACTTGTTGCTTTGCTGGATGACAGGGATTATAAATCAAATTTGTCAAAAGCGGCTGCTGATGTCTTAAAAACTTCTGCTTTGAGTAAAGATGCATCTTCGAAATATGCCCGTCAGGCTCCACTGTGTGCAGATAGTACTGTGTCGAAACAGGAGTGTGACACGCTTTTAAATACAAAAAATAAAACAAAAGCAGACTATGACTCTGCTGTTGCGCAGAAAACTTTTGCCAAAAACCAGCTTGATTATACAAAAATATATGCACCTGATGACGGTACTGTTACAGTCAGAGTGCAAGAACCCGGAGCTACCGTTAATAAAGGACAGATTGTTTATACAATTGCAAAGACAAAACCTGTTTGGATAAGAGCTTATGTTAACGAGTCTGATCTGGGTAATATCAAATACGGTATGAAAGCAAGAGTACTTACCGATTCAAAAGACCCTAAAACCGGTCAAAACAGAGAATACGAAGGCAGAATCGGATACATCTCTCCTGTTGCGGAATTTACTCCAAAAACAGTTGAATCTACTGATTTGAGGACGGACCTCGTATACAGAATCCGTGTATATGTTGACGAAATAGATGATTTTCTTCGTCAGGGTATGCCTACTACAATAAAAATTAATCTGGTGAAGTAAATTGAATACGGTTCAAATCAAAAATTTAACCAAGACATTTGATTCGACACTTGCAATTGATAATTTGTCTCTGGACATAGAAAAAGGCAAAATTACCGGTCTCATAGGTGCAGACGGTGCAGGTAAAACTACCCTGATAAGATTGGTAATTGGACTTCTTGTTCCTGATAGCGGAGAGGTCAGTGTGTTAGGGTTAAATCCTTTTACTCAAAAGGAGCAATTGAATAAACTTATTGGTTATATGCCTCAAAAATTTGGCCTTTATGAGGATTTGACTATCCTTGAAAATTTGCGATTATATGCTGATTTGAAAAATCAACCATATGACTTTGATAAACTGATGGAATTTACAGGCCTAAAGCCTTTTCTAAAACGTCTGGCAGGTGCGCTTTCCGGCGGTATGAAACAAAAATTGGGTCTTGCGTGTGCCTTAATGGGTACTCCTGAATTTCTTGTTCTTGATGAACCTTCCGTGGGTGTTGACCCGATTTCCCGCCGTGACCTGATGAAAATGGTAAAAGACCTGATTAGCCCGCAAACGACTGTACTTTGGTCAACTGCATACCTTGACGAGGCACACAGCTTTGACACAGCAGTTGTGTTAGATAAAGGTAAAGTAATATATAACGGTTCTCCCCATTCACTTGCTGCCACTGCGCCTGAGTTTGAGGATAAGGTGATAGAGCTTATGGGCGGATACAAAAAAGAAGAGTCTTTGATTGCTAAAAACTATACACCTTTTCAGTCTTCATTAACGTGCACGGTTGAGGCAGATAATCTTGAAAAAAAATACGGTGATTTTTACGCTGTAAAAAATAATTCCTTTTGCATAAATAGAGGAGAAATTTTTGGGCTGCTGGGCCCTAACGGTGCCGGCAAATCAACATCTTTTAAAATGATGTGCGGCCTTACAAAACCTTCTGGCGGCACAGCAAGGATTATGGGAGTAGATATATTGAAAAATCCCGAAAAAGCACGTTCTTTTCTGGGATATATGGCACAAAAATTTTCTTTATACGGCACACTGACAGTCAGACAAAACCTGGAATTTTTTGCGGCAGCTTACGGCATAAGTTTTTTAAATAGAAAAAAACGTGTTGACGAAATTATTGAAGTGTTTGGCTTTAAAGATATAGAAAATCAAAAATCCGAAGATTTGCCGCTCGGGTTCAAGCAGAGACTTTCTATGGCGTGTGCATTGATACACAATCCACCCGTGCTGTTTTTGGATGAGCCTACATCAGGGGTTGATGTTATTACAAGACGTGATTTTTGGAACCATATTACATCGCTTGCAAAAAAAGGTGTGACGATTCTTGTTACTACACATTTTATGGATGAAGCAGAATACTGTGACAGGATAAGCCTTTTTTATAAAGGTGAAACTATTGCTGTCGGAACTCCGCAGGAACTCAAAAATAAGGCTGGTGCTGATGATATGGAAAATACTTTTATAAATTTGATTAAGGAGAGTGAAAAATCATGAAAATCCTTAATGCTTTGTTGAAAAAAGAGTTTTTTCAAATAATAAGAGATCCAAGCAGTATAATAATTGCGTTTGTGCTTCCTTTAATTTCTATTTTGATCTATATGTACGGAATAAACCTTGATACAGTAAAAGTCACAATCGGTATAAAAAATGATGATGCAAATCCAGAAGTCGCTACACTGGTAAAATCTTACGGACACAGCAAATATGTACGCTCAAAAGTATATGACAATATGCAGGAGCTCACGCAGGGTATTGTCCGTTCAAAAATAAAAGGTGCAGTTGTAATACCTAATGATTTTTCTACAAAACTTTCACGTGGTCAAAGTGCGGATTTGTTTATTATTACTGACGGTTCAGAGGTCAATACAGCCAATTATGTTCAAAACTACGCAATGCAAATTGCCAACCAATGGCTTCAAACAAGCAGATATTCACAAAATGCACAAAAATCTGTGATAAATCCACAGATTCGTACTTGGTACAATCAGGATTTAGACAGTCATTATTTTATTTTGCCGGGTTCTCTGGCTATTACAATGACACTTATAGGTATACTTCTTACTGCTCTTGTTGTTGCAAGAGAATGGGAAAGAGGCACTATGGAAGCAATTTTGAGTACACGCGTAAGAAAAATAGATATTGTTCTTGGTAAATATATTCCTTATTTGATACTGGGAATGTGCTCAATGGCTTTTAATGTTTTTCTTTGTACCGCTGTTTTCAAAGTTCCTTTCAGGGGCAATTATTTTGTTTTATTCGGGGTTTGTTCTTTGTTTTTATTCACTTCATCAGGTATAGGGCTTTTAATTTCCTCCAAATTAAAAAATCAGTTTCTTGCAAGTCAGGTTTCTTTAGGTATAGGTTTTTTGCCCGCACTTTTGTTGTCAGGGCTTATGTTTCCGATAAACTCAATGCCTTTAATTTTCCAGCATTTAACAAGGATTTTGCCTCCCAGATACTTTATAACTTTTATTGAAAGTGAATTTATGGCCGGTACTGTATGGGAAATTGTTATCGTAAATTCAATTTTTCTGACAATACTCGGGCTGGTTTTATTTGCGGCAGTATATGCAAACACTGATATGAGGCTTAATAAATGATAAGAGATTTTTTAAGACGTGTATTTGCTCTAGTAAAAAAAGAATTTATAACTATCTGGAAAGATCCTAAAAGCAGAGGGATAATTATCGCGCTTCCACTTTTGCAGCTTTTTGTTTTTGCAAATGCTATTACAATGGAAGTAAAAAACATTGATGTTGCAGTGATTGATAGAGACAACTCTGTAGAATCGCGCGAGCTTTTATCAAGGTTTGAAAACTCACCTCGGTTCAGACATTTTTATATCCTGGATAACGAAAAAGATTTTAAAGAGAAAATAGATACCCAGAGAGTACAAATTGGTATTTATATAAATAACGATTTTTCTTCTGCCGTAAAGTCAAACAGGCCGGTTGATGTTTTGATTGTGGCTGACGGCAGGCAGACAAATTCCGCGTCAATAGCAAGTGGATATGCTTCTCAAATAATCGCCTCGTATAATAGGGAAATTTCAGCTTCAAACTCTGCTGTTATCAACCCTGTTGTAAGAAACTGGTATAACCCAAATCTTGAGTATAGATGGTATATTTTGACGATTCTTGTGGCTATGCTGGCACTTGTTATTACACTTTTGTTGACAGCTCTTTCCATTGCAAGAGAAAGAGAGATGGGTACTTTTGACCAGCTTATAGTAAGCCCTTTGTCTTCTTTTGAGATTTTACTCGGCAAAACCATTCCCCCTCTTGTAATAGCAATGACCCTGACATGTATTATGACAATACTTGTTATTGTATTGTTTAAGGTTCCTTTTGTGGGCTCTGTTTTGTTGTTTTTGATATCGGTATTTGTTTCTCTTCTCTCAATAGTAGGCGTGGGATTGTTTATATCTTCTATTTGCAAAACGCAGCAGCAGGCTATTCTTGGGGTAATAACGTTTCAAATGCCGGCTATTTTGCTTTCGGGGTTTATCTCTCCAATAGAAGATATGCCTGTATTTTTGCAGTATTTAACACTTTTAAACCCTGTGAGGTTTTTTATGGTTTTGTCAAGAGGTATATTTTTAAAAGGTATGGGGATAGAAGATGTTGCTTTAAACCTTTTGCCTCTTATTGTGATTGCAATAATAACTCTTTCTCTTGCAGGATGGACCTTTAAAAGAAAGCTTGATTAAAAATCGTTTGTTGGAGAAGCAAAACTGTTGATGTAATTTTGTATATCATATTTTGTTTTTATGGACTTGTCTGTCATTATTCTTATCTTTCCTGTAACCATCCTATCTTGAAAAGCTCTGTCATGGAGGCCGCCTATTGCCCATAATATCCCTGTGTAGCCGTTCGCTGACGGTGCATCAAATCCATATTTGTCATTTAAGTAGATGGCTGTTTTTAGTGCTTCATCAGGGGTGGCTGACCATTGCAGAATTTTTTTTGCCCAGTACATTCTCAAATAACCGTGTATTTTACCTTTTTCCATCAATTGAATCTGTGTTGCATTCCACAATGCGTCATAAGTCTTTGCTTGTTCAAGGTTTTCTAATGTGTAAAGATGGCTGCGCAGGTCGTGTTGATGGGATTTCAATGTTTGTTGCGCCCATTGGGGTGTGCATTCAAATGTTTTGTAATTTCGGCAATACAAACAAAAATTATCCGCCAATTCTTTTCTTACAATTAATTCCTCAAGAAAAACTTCTTTGTTAATGTCGTCGCACTCAGCATTTAATACTTTAAGCGTTATTCTTTGAGAAGAGATAAAACCATAGTTAATATATGCAGAAAGGTTTGAGGTCATGTTTTTTGATGGGTCATTTTTTAGTTGTGCATAGAATGGAAGTTTCTCGGATAAAAACTGCTCTAAAACAGTATCTGCTTCGGTTTTGATGTTTGAAGTTTCTGCAAAATCCGTTAAAAACTCTGATATGTTAAAATAAATTTTTCTTCTGAGTGTAGCTGCATTATATTCTTGTTTATCAGAGATAAAACGAGAAGGGATTATATTATGCCCGTCTATTTCTAACACTTTAAAGGGTGCCTTTTTTAAAAAACTTCTGTCTACAATAGGATCAAAATCAATTATTAACAATCCGGTGTTGATTTTTTTTAGATATTGTAGCAATTTTGGCCAATCATCTTTAAATATTTCTAATTTGAGTCCGGTTTTTTCAAAATCAAGTTTTGCTTCTTCAAGTCGGTTTTGTATAAATTTATTTTTTATATCACTAAAATCCTTGTTGTAATTGTTTTGCGGGTGTATTATACGAAGTTGCATTTGCATTTCTTTTGATTTTTTTATTGCAAATTGCAAAGCAAAGTTGTCTTTTGCTCTTATCTCTCTTTCTGTTACATAAACGGCTGTTTTGTTTTTTATCTCGTTGTTATTGTATGCAAATATCCTAGCAGGATTTATTTCTTTTTCTTCAGCAATTTCAGAGGGTATGTATTGTAAAATTGTATTTTTAATAATTCTGTTCACAAAAAAAGATTAGCTTTATTCATCGTCATATGCAATTGCAAAAATGAGTATTTATATAGCTTATGAGTTTAATATTCTGTTGTTTATAATCAGTTTTTATTATAAGCTGGTTTGTATAATGTTACTCTTTTAAAAAATGCAAGAGCTTGAAGGAGATTTATGTCAAACAAGACAAAAAGGGTTGTGGGTTTTACTCTGGGATGTTTTGATTTGTTCCATATTGGTCACATAAACCTGTTAAGAAACGCAAGAGCACTGTGTGACACTTTAATCGTGGGGGTATGCTCTGATGAGTACATGCTGAACAACAAAAGAGAACCTATATATGCCCTAAACGACAGGATGGAAATATTAAAAGCCTGCAAATATTGTGATGTAGTTGTGCCCGAAGATACACTCGAAAAAGTGGAACTTTACAACAAATATAAGTTTGATATTCTGTTTGTCGGCTCTGACTGGTATGGTGATGAAAGATATATTGTCTGGGAAAAACAGTTAAAAGAAATTGGCGTTAGTGTTGTTTACCTTCCTTACACAAATGAGGTAAGCTCTTCAAAAATTATACAAAAAATTGCACAAATGAGACAGATTCATTAAAATGGACAACAAAAAAAGCTTAACATACTGGCAAAGTAAAGCCGAGTCTAATCCTACAATAAAGGCTTCAAAAGTTTCTGATATCAATGATTTTTCTGATTATGACAGAGATTTTATTTTAAACTATGCTGATGAAAATACAAAAATATTGGATTTGGCTGCCGGCACAGGGATTACATTAAACAAGTATTATGACAAGGTAAAATTTATCACCGCTGTTGAAAAGTTTAAACAGTTTTCTGAATTTATTGTAAAATCTTCCAATATTGAGGTAATAAACTCTGATATTATGCTGTTTGAGCCGGAGTGTACTTATGATTTGATTCTGATGTTTGGTGTAACACATTATTTTAATCGTGCAGAATCTGAATTTTTATATAAAAAATACAAAAAAGTTTTGAACAAAAACGGAAAGTTGATAATTAAACACCAGTTTGGCCTAAAGGAAGATGTTACAGTAGAGGGATACTCTGAAGAGTTAAAGTGTAATTATTTTTCCCAATACAGACATATAGACGCAGAAGCCGAATTGTTAAAAAGCATAGGGTTTAAAACAATAGAAGTCATTGATATTTACCCTAAAGAATGTAACAGATGGGAGAATACACATTTTTATGCAATTGTTGCGGCAGTTTGATAAAATAAAAAATCTGTCTCTGGCAATATTAATAGTTTTTTGCTGGCAATATCCTGCGTGTGCTTATATTGACCCTGGTACAGGCAGTATGCTTTTTTCTGTTGTTGTTGGTATTAGTGCAACTTTATTTTTTTTGTTTAACTCATTAATCATTAAACTGAAAATGCTTTTGTTCTCACAAAAGGTATTCTTGTATAAAGATACAAGAATACCTTTTCTTATCTATTCTGAAGGAAGACAGTACTTCAATGTATTTAAACCTGTGCTGGATGAATTTGAAAAAAGACAAATTCCGCTCGTATTTTATACATCCTCACCGGATGATCCGTTTTTTGACTGCCACTATGATTATGTAAAAGGTGAGTATATCGGCAAAAGTTTTGAGGCGTATCTTAAACTTGCCTTTGTAAAAGCAGATGTTTGCCTTATGACTACACCGGGTCTTGATGTTTTCCAACTCAAACGCTCAAAATATGTAAAATACTATTGCCATATCTTTCATGCAGTGACGTCTTCTCTTGTATATAGACTGTTTTCTCTTGACTATTATGACGCAGTGCTTTGCGATGCAGAGTTTCAAATCCCTATGATAAGAGAAATTGAAAGCAAACGGAAACTTAAACCCAAAGAGCTTGTTGTGACAGGTTGCACCTATATGGATTTGCTGGCAAAAAGGGCAGAATCAATCAGTAAAAATAATGACGATTTTAAGATTCTTGTTGCGCCGAGCTGGGGTGAAAACGGGATATTAAAAAAATATGGCTCAAATCTGCTGGATTTACTTGCAGAGTCTGATTGGAATATTGTTATACGCCCACATCCACAGTCGTTGATTGTTGAAAAAGATATTATAGAAAACCTTAAAAACAGATACAAAGATAAACAAAATATAAGCTGGAATTTTGATGTTGACAATCTCAATATATTATCCCAGGCGAATGTTTTGATAAGCGATTTTTCCGGTATTATTTTTGATTATGCATTTTTGTTCAACAGACCATTTATCTACGTAAATCAGGAAATGAACAGAGAAATATATGACATGAGTGATCTGGATGAAGAACCCTGGAGATACAAAGCAATAAGAGAAATTGGCACTGAACTTACAAAAGACAATTTTAAAAATATTGTTTCTATAATAAAGAACATGTCAAATAACCAACAAGTTTTGGATGCAATACAAAAAGCAAAGAATATTGCCTGGCAAAAACAGGGCGAAAGCGCTAAAAATGTAGCTGATTTCTTGATTAAAAAACAGAAGGAGCTTTCATAATGCTGAATATTTTATTTCAGATAATAATATATCCGCTCTATGCAGGCTTGGAAACAATATTCTCCTTTTTCTTTGATTTTTTCTGCTGCAATATTTGCCTGACAATATTTGTTATTAGTTTTTTGATTAATCTAATATGTCTGCCTTTGTATATTAATGCAGAAAAGCTCCAAAAACAGGAACGAGACATCCAAAACAAGATGTCAAAACGTGTTGAGTGTATAAAAAAGAATTTTAAAGGTGATGAAAGACATATGCTTTTGGCGACTTATTATCGCCAGAACAATTACCATCCGATAATGTCACTGAGGACCAGCTTGAGTTTATTATTGCAGATTCCCTTTTTTACGGCTGCATATTTCTTTTTTAGCCATTTGCAGCTGTTGCACGGGCTGTCAATGGGTGTTATCGAGGACTTGTCAAAGCCGGATAATCTCTTGCATATCGGCTCTATCAGTGTAAATGTGCTCCCTATCTTTATGACCGTGATAAATCTTGTTGCCGGTGCTATTTATTCCAAAGAACAATCAAAAAGGGACAAAATACAGATTTGGGTTTTGGCTCTGGTTTTTCTTGCAATATTGTACAATTCTCCGTCCGGGCTTGTTTTATATTGGACGTTTAACAATTTCTTTTCATTGATAAAAAATATCGGACTCAAATCTGCCAAACCAAAAGCTTTTCTTACGACCTTGCTTTTATTTTCTGCAGGGGTGTTTTTGTTTTATATGTTTAAGGTGTATGACTACTGTTTGAGCGTATTGTTCGCATTTTTTGCTTTTATCTTTTTGGTTTACTTGTTTTACCTAAAGAACCGTGAAAAATTTGTGTTCAAGCTTGATTGGCTTTTTCAAGCCGATTCTGAAAAATTATATTTTACTACTTGTTTTGCTCTGTGGCTTTTGATTGGATTTGTTATCCCATCAAATTTAATAGCGTCATCTCCTGTAGAGTTTTCTTTTATAGAACCTTATAATTCTCCTTTTCCGTTTTTGTGCATTACGTTGATTAGAGCTTTTGGTATATTTATTTTCTGGGGTTGGGTGTTGTATTATTTTTCTTCGGAAAAGTTAAAAAAGATTTTGCCTGTTATATTTGCGGGTATGCTTGCGTCTTTTGTTTTTAATTTGCTTTTTGTTCCTTCTCCTCAGGGGACTATGTCTAATACTCTTTCTTATAACTTTGTATGGAACGAGGGCTATGATGTAAACACTATATTCTTCAATAATCTGTCGGTTATATTATGTTTTATGGTTACGGCAATGTTCTTTTTTAAACGAAAAACAGGGCTGCTGCAAAAAATAATGACGGTTTTGATTATTTCTTTTTCTGTAATAAGTGTGTTTAACATTTCAAAGATTTATAACATATACAAAAAATACAGTGTGTCAGTAAACCATAATTCAATAGGCAAGAGCGTATACAGTCTGAGCAAAGACAAAAAGAATGTAATCATTATTATGATAGACAGAGCAATAAGCTCTTATCTGCCTATCATTTTTGAAGAAAAGCCCGAACTCAAAAAAATATATACAGGCTTTACTTATTATCCAAATACCGTGTCATATTACGGACACACAATTCTTGCTTATCCTGCTTTGATGGGAGGATATGAATATACCCCGATTAACCTTAACAAACGTGATACAGTGTTGATGAAAGATAAGCATAATGAGGCATTACTGCTTTTGCCACTTATTTTCAAGAATCAAGGCTGGCAAGCTACTGTAACTGATGCACCATGGGGCGATTATAGTGATGTTACACCTTCCAAAATGTTTGTTGACAGAGGGGTAAAGTATGAAAAACTAAAAGGTAAATTAGGAAAATTTTATAAATCTAAATACCTGAAACCGGATAAATCTGTTGCAAATATTCTGTGTAGAAATATGCTTTATTTCAGCTTTATGAAAGTTGCTCCTGCTGCATTAAAAAACTTTGTTTATAATGATGGTAATTATTTAAACGTAAATACAAGCAGTACAAAAAACGGCTTAACTTCATATTTGTTGGAGGGGTATGCCGGATTGTTTTATTTACCTGAGTTAACAGATTTTTCTTCAAAAAAATCTTCTTTTATTGTTATCAATAATGAGCTTACACACTCGGAATCTTTTTTGGAATATCCATCATATAAGCTTACTGATAACCCAAACCCCGGTAAACCGATTAATGCAGACAGTTATTCACTTATGCACTATCATCTTAATGCTGCAGCTTTGTTATTAATAGGTGATTATCTCAAATATTTAAAACAAAATAATGTTTATGACAACACTAAAATAATAATCGTCTCTGACCATGGCGGTTTGAATATACATAACCCATATATTGACCGTTCAATAGATTCTCGTATTATGAATTTTAACCCTGTTTTGTTTGTCAAAGACTTCAATTCCAAAGGCAAGATAAAAACCGATAACCGTTTTATGACAAATGCTGATGTGCCTTCAATTGCTCTTGATAATGTTGTTGATATGCCTAAAAATCCTTTTACTGGAAAATCTATTAACACCAAAGAAAAGAAACAAGGTGCCTGCATACTAATTAACCACAGTGAGTGGAACCCTTCTCAATTCCACAATAGATACAAGCCATTAGACCAGGATTCTGATTTTTGGTGCGTTAAAGAAGATATTTTCAAACTTGAAAACTGGTCAAAACCTGATAAAAAATATACTCTTATCCAGCATTAACCGTACAGCTTTTTAATGCGTTCAATTATAGTAATGTTCTTTTTTCTAAATAATTCTATTTGAGTAACATCTCCTCTCCAGCACGCATCTATCAAAACGTCCATTTGAAAAGGTTCCTTGGCTCTTTGCATTTTGAATATCATTTCGTCAGGCATGATTGTTTTCGGGTTTAATGAGTCTACGATAAGCTCTGTCATTTCTTCGGCAACCATTTCACAGGGTTTTGTTGCTCCGTAGTTTCCTGTTTCTTTTTTTATTAAAGAAATAGTAGCTTCATTTTTAAAATCTCTTTGAAATTTTTGCATTATTTTACTGCCATTACCGTATTTTTTTATAAGATTATCAAGGTGTGCACTGTGCACAAATTCGTGGATGCAAGGGCTCAAAAAATGTCCGGTTGAAGAATGTCTTAAGTTTTTAAGATGCATCATTTGTTCTTGTATATTGTACCAGTTGACTGCCTCATTTAGAATTACACTCCTTAAAGGAAAGTCTTTTCCAAATTTTCTGTATAACTCATCATCATAAGGGTTTGTTGCACAAACTCCGAGCATTTTTTTGTATCTTGTTCCGTCGAAGTTTTTTAATAAGACATTGGTTGGCTGGGCAAAACCAAGCTTGTGGAAAATATTGGCAGTCAATGCACTAAATGCTGCCACAATTGGATTATTCCCAAACTCGGTATTAATATGGAATTTGTCTGCCATTTCTCTTGAAATACGATCCGGGTTCAAATCTTGTGCTCCTCTATAAACAGCGTTAAATCCGAGACAAGAATGTAACATTTTTCTAGCCTCCGGAGTATTTTTTGATGCCAGTTCTTTCAAACGCTCTGTCGGAATAAGTCCCTTAAAGGACGTTTTATTTTTGTAGTTACTGTTAGATTGTGTTTTTGCTATTTTCATATTTTATCCATTTTTAAATATATTTTTCAAATCTTCCATTATAAAAATCTTCCATCATTTCCATGAGCTTTTTATCCTGTGTAAAATCTTTGAAAACAAACGGATTATGGGTAGGGCGAAGTGTTCTTTTATCAAGAGTATCTGTTACCATTTTTGTAGTAGTTTCTGTATATGCTTCGGCAGGCAGAGTAGAACCGTAAGCTGAAACCTTTTCTTTTAGATATGACTTTGCTTGCAGGTTTTTGATTTCTAACCCGTTTTGCCATAAACTTCTTGTTTTTAAATCAGGATTGTAACCGAGGATTTCGAACACTTTCGAGTTGATAAGACTGCTTGATGCTCTTAGCTTGCTTAATTCGTGCAACTGTTTTATCTGAACATTATGAAAAAATTCATGTAAAAAGTTTTTCAAAAAATGTCCCGACGAAGAGAAATTCGTAATTCTTGCCTGTATAGCTTCGAGTTGAGCCATTGACCAGTCAAAATCAGTAGTAAATTTTACTATTCTGTTCATACCGTTACAATTTCCAAGCACCCCTTTTTCCAAGGGTTCTTTATATATTCCTTTAGGCTGGGGAAGATTTAACTTGTGAAAAATATTTGCTGTCAAAGCACAAGCTCCGGCAAGAATTTTGTCTCCTTTAAAATCAGAAGGTATTCCCATTTTTCTATATAATTCGTTTGAAATATTGATGGGATTAATTGTTTTTGTTCCGTTATAAAACGCATTAAAAGAATCAATGCTTTCTCTCATTCGCATAATCTCAAGCCCGTTAACCTGAGGATTCAAGTGTTTGTTCGCTAATATAAATTTTTCCAGCTCACGAACTTGCTGCGGAGAATAAAATGCTTTGAAATTTGTTGTGGTATTTGATGAGTTGCTTTTTGCGGGCGTATTTGCTATTTTCATAATCAATCCTTCATATAAGGTTCTGCTGCTTCTGTTAAATATTTTGTAAAAGGCTTTTGGGGATTTTTTAAATAATTCTTTTTAGCATTTTCTACAATTTCGTTTAAATCAGAGAAACCTGCACTACTATTGATATTTATTAAATTCTGAATAATTGTTTCACAATCATTATCAATGTTTAACGCAGGGATATTTTTGCCTTTGTTTATCATCTCATTGATACAATCATCAGCCTTGTCAATATACTGTTTAAGTGCATTGACAAACTGTGGTTTGTCCGGTTTATCAAGTGTTATATTAAGGCAATTTTCCTGTTTAATAATATTTTCTAATTTTTCGGGGTAATCACTTGATATTACAAATATAGCTTTTTGTTCTTTAATTATATTATTTATAAAGTTCAAGTTGTTCTGGTTAAATGCCGTATATCTGTAAAATCCTGGTATAAATATAACAGGTTTTTTATTATACAACAGTTTTGAATCATTAATTGAGTTATTAATATTGTCTATAAAATTATTTATGTTTGTATCTTGCTTGATTGTTAGTAAAGGAAGTGCAAAGTCCTCTTTATATGCATTGATAACTGAAACTATATCCTTTTTAGAATGTCCATCAATAAAAAGCACAGGGAATTGAACTTTGGCCGTATCATTGTTAAGATA
>ENA-ORUW01000098-ORUW01000098.1-human-gut-metagenome-genome-assembly--contig:-NODE-98-length-99622-cov-4.709572_pt1 | contig 99622 bp, 116 predicted proteins | sample MGYA00242088_ERZ509227 | MGnify/ENA primary metagenome ERZ509227 (study PRJEB26280, sample SAMEA2338816) | human gut metagenome | biome: human gut; feature: human-associated habitat; material: faeces... | reverse complement strand
TATACAGATTTGGTTGTTGAACATATTATTATAAAATAGTTAGTCGTGATTTTATAATCCGACTAATTTTTTTGATGAAAGTATTTTTATTAAATAAGAAATATATAATATTTATTTGGTCTTTTAAGAGGATCACTTCATATTATTATATTGAGGTGATTGGATGAAAAGAAAACTACGTAATGGTATTATCATTTGTGCTTGTTTGATGGTATGCTTTTTCTGTATTAAACAAGATAATAATAGGAATGAAAAAAAGAATACTGCTACGATGACAGCAAATTATCAAACAGTTGTATTTAGAGACGATAAAAACACATTAGTTCCAATTGAAGTAGATTTTGGTGCTGAAGTTGAAGATGATACAAAATATCGTAATATGATTGAGGTAATGAAATCTAATGATTACGAGTATTTAGGTTTACATCCTATCTTAGATTCGAACCTGCAAGTGAATGCCATGGCAATTAATGATAAATCATTAACCTTTGATTTAAGTGATAATTTGTATGTTAACAGTAATCAGGAAGCACTTGACATTTTTGAAATGTTTTCTTATGTTTTTTGTAACGGAGATATTGAAAAAGTAAATTTAAAAATTGATGGTAATGATATTAGTACTTTACCGAATAGTACAGTACCAGCAAGCTGTATTACAAATCAGTTGGGTATCAATAATTTTGAAGCAAGCACTAATTATATTTATAAAACAACACCAGTTGTTGTTTATAATACAGAGACTATCAATAACAAAGAATATTATGTTCCTGTAACTAAACGAATTGAAACAAATGAAAATGATATTGATACAAAAGTATCAATCATGTTAAATGAAATGGATTATGATAAACCATTATCATTAGTTGATCAATGTTCGTTACAAGATGGAACACTATCAATTCATTTAGCTGCTAATATTTTAAATGATAATGAATCGATTGATAATACTTTGTATAATCGAATCGTTAAATCAGCTAGTCATTTAGAAAATGTTAAAAAAGTTTCATTATTTGTAGATAATCAAGAGATAGACCCAGTTCAAGATGTAAATGGTGAAGTAGACAACCGAATTAAAATGTAATTTAACTTTGAACCTTAATTGTGTATAATAATGTCAGGTGATAAATATGAAGAAAGTAGTAGTAATGTCCGATAGCCATGGTTATCATAAGATGATCGATGAAGTACAACGTTTAGAACCTGATGGCGATTACTATGTTCATTGTGGTGATAGTGAAGCACGTGAAGAGCAGTTAAAAGGCTGGATATGTGTTCGTGGAAACAACGATTGGATGGCTCCTTTTGATGATGAAGTTGTTTTTGAAGTTGAAGGAGTAAGATTTTTAGTTACTCATGGGCATCGTTATGGATATTATAAACGTGAAGAAGCGATGGTAGATGATTTGCTGAGACATGGTTGTGATGTATTATTATCAGGACATACCCATGTTCCTCAATGTGATGAGGTGACGGGTTTTTATTTAATTAATCCTGGTTCAACCACTTTGCCTCGTCGTGGGAGTGGAAAATCTTATTGTATTATTCTAGTTGACCAGGGAAAAATAGAAGTTAAATTTAAACAAATATTTTGTTAAAAAATGCTTGCACATCTCTTTTAGATATGCTATTATATATGAGCAGTCAAGAGAGAGAGGTCTACGTAGCTCAGCTGGATAGAGCACACGCCTTCTAAGCGTGCGGTCAGGGGTTCGAATCCCTTCGTGGACGCCATTGATTAAAAATGGCTCTAAACCAATGGTTTGGAGCTTTTTTATTTTATATAAAAGGAACATTTGATGCTCATGATGCATATAAATAAATAGGAGATGAGCAGATGGAAAATTTGTATTGTTATGAACAAAAACTTCAATCCTATTTAGATGAGTATCACTGTATTTTAAATCAAATGATTAATAAAATGACTAGTGTTGAATTGTCGTGCAGCATATCTTATAATTTTATGGTTCAAATGATCCCGCATCATCGTGCGGCAATTTTAATGTCATGTAATTTATTAAAATACACTAAGAATGAAGCTTTACAAAATATTGCTTTTAACATTATAAAAGAACAAACAAGAAGTATTGAGAATATGCGGAGAATTTTATGTGATTGTCAAAATCAGACAAATTCTCAAGAACAGTTGTATGATTATCAAAATAGGCTTGATATTATCGTAGGAACTATGTTCACAAAAATGGCTGAGCCATCATGCAGTAATGACATTGATGTAAATTTTATTAATGAAATGATTCCACATCATGAAGGTGCTATTGCAATGGCGAAAACAACTTTGGAATATCCAATTTGTTCTGAATTAAAAACAATTTTACAAGCTATTATAACGTCTCAATCAAATGGAGTAAGGCAATTAAAAACAGTTTTAGAAGATATAACTTGTTAATTAATATTGGCTATTAAATGGAAAGGTAACTATGATGGATTTAAATTACATTCAAACTCCACTAAGGAATCAAACTATTGAAGAACAAATAAAAGATTTTTATTTGCTTAATAATAAGGAGAGAACATATCAGCATGTTCTTGGAGTGGCTATGGCAGCAGAAAAATTAGCTTTGCAATATCAAGAAGATATTAGAGCCTGTATTTTAGCAGCTTTATTACATGATATTAGTGCTGTTATTACTCCCCAAGATATGATGAAAATTGCTAATGAATTACAATGGCAATTAGATAGTGCAGAAAAGATATATCCATTTTTATTGCATCAAAAAATATCTGCTTTAATAGCTTATGAGTATTTTCAAATTAGGAATTTATCAATTTTAAAGGCAATCGAATCACATACAACACTAAGATCTAATCCTAGTAAATTAGATATGATTATTTTTATTGCTGATAAACTAGCTTGGGATCAGCCTGGGGAACCACCGTTTAAAAAGAATATTGAAATGGCATTAAATGATTCTTTAGAAGCAGCTTGTTATCAGTATATAAAATATCAGTTTGACCACGATCTATTATTATTTCCTCATTGTTGGATCATTGAGGCATACCGATGGTTAGAAAAGTCACATTGTAAATAACATGTGGCCTTTTTGTTTGCTTAAAATTTTAAGGGGGTTTAAACTGTAGGAAGAAGGGAGATTATTAAATGTTAATACGTAAAATAGAGGAAGTTGATTATCAGGACGTGTATCAATTAGTTAAATATGAATTAGGATACCAAAACTTGGAATTTAATAAATTTTGTTGGCGACTTGATCAAATGCTTCAAGATACAAACTATCAAATTTATGTTGCAATTATCGATTACAGAGTAGTAGGGATAATTGGATTGATGTTAGGTTGGGGGTTAGAAATTGAAGGGAAAATTATGAGAATTATTGCGTTGGCAGTAGAACATAGATATCAAGGGCAAAAAATTGGAAGTTCTTTAATTGCATATAGTGAACAATACGCCCTGAGCAAACAGGTAAGTGCCATCACAGTCAATAGCGGACTTGAACGTCGTCGAGCACATGAATTTTATAAGAAAAATGATTATTATAAAAAAGGTTATAGCTTTATTAAGAAATGTGAATAAGTTGTGAATAAAGTACTAATTGTTCTTGAATTTCACCTTTGACAAAGGAATACAATATTGATGAGGTTTTAGAATTGCTTGATATTAAAAATAAAAAAACTGCTTTTATTAGTGAATTATCAGGCAGACCGCATCATTACAATTGAAGATGGAATCATCATTGATGACATTAAAAGTAAATAAAAGCGTAATAATAGATTTTAGAGTTAACGTTATGAGTAGAGGGATTCAACTAATGACGTTACTCTATTTTTATTAATTGAAACAATTAATAACCTTGATATAATAATAAAAAAAGATGATTTTTAAAAGAGGCAGGTGATCTTTATATGGATATTAAGAGTTTGCTAGAGTTATTTAGAAAATCTCCCGAACTATTTTTAGATACAAGTGGGAGATCTGGTGCCAAAACCTACTGCTATCAAGATTATTATTTAAAAATTGGAAAAAAACATGAATTAGAGGCAGAGTATCGGGCATTAATATATTTTAGTAAGTATAATTACAGTCAAGCGGCGCTAGAATATAGCAGTAGTGAGCGAGATTATTTATTAACTAAGAGAATGTCAGGTATGTGCAGCTGTGCCCCAAAACTAATTTCTAATCCAGAGATATTAGCAGTAACTTTGGGAAAGCTGTTAAGAAAGTTCCATGATACAAAATTTACTGAAGCTATATATATAAATCATAATGAAGAAATATTAAAACGTGTATTTTTAAATTATCAACAAGCCAACTTAGATGAGCAAATGACACAAGGTATTGGCTGCTTAGAACTTGACGAGGTGTTTAGTTATATTAATGCTAAAAAGGATATTTTAGTTGAAGATACAGTTATTCATGGTGATTATTGTTTGCCAAATATTTTTTTAGACCAAGATTATCGTTTTTGCGGTTTTTTGGATATGGGACGTGCGGGAGTAGGTGATCGCCATTATGATTTGTTTTGGGGAAGATGGTCACTTGCTTATAATCTAGGTAATGATAAATATGGTGATTTATTTTATGAAGCATATGGAAATGAAGTAATTGATCCAGAGCGTTTGAAATTAATCGCATATATTGCTTGTCTAGATGGATAAGGGTAAATAACTTGGCGTTTTAAAAATAAAAAATGACGAATATTCGTCATTTTAAAATAAACCTAATAGTGCTTGCATTGATAAACAAACCACAGTAATAGCCACCCAACAGCAAAATCCCATGAAAATTGGTTTGGCACCGCTTTTTACAAGTTTAACAATATTTGTATTTAATCCGATAGCTGCCATTGCCATAACAATAAAAAATTTGCTAAGATCTTTAATTGGTGCGGTAATATTACCAGGCAGGTTGAAGACTGTTGTAATAACAGAAGCTAGGATAAAGAATAAGATAAAGAAAGGAAAAATTTTCTTGAGATTAAAAGTACTTTCACTTTTTTCAGCATCGCGAGTACGTTTAAAAGCTAATACTAAGGTAATTGGAATAATTGCTAGTGTTCTTGTTAATTTAACAATCGTTGCTTGATCTAGGGTATTACTTCCATGAATACCATCCCATGCAGTTGCAGTGGCGGTAACAGAGGATGTATCATTGACTGCACTTCCAGCAAAAAGTCCAAAACCATCATTTGATAATCCTAGCATACCGCCCAAAGTTGGGAAAATTAAGGCGGCAAGAATATTGAATAAAAAGATTACTGATATAGCTTGAGCGATTTCTTCATCGTCAGCTTCGATAACTGGTGCGGTTGCAGCGATTGCAGAACCACCACAAATTGATGAACCAACCCCGATCAGTGTTGAAATCTTTGATGGCATTTTTAATACTTTGCATAGTACATAGGCTACGACTAGAGAAGTTGCAATCGTTGAGATAATTATTGGTAAAGATGAACTTCCTGTTTTTACAATATCGCTTAAATTCATACCAAATCCTAATAATATAACGGCGTATTGTAAGATTTTTTTAGAAGTATATGTGATCCCACTTTGAACTTTGCTTTTATCTTTAACTAAGAATGTAATGATCATTCCCATTAAAATGGCAAATACGGGACCGCCAATCAATGGCAGTTGTTTACCGAGATAGTATGCTGGCATTGCAATAGCTAGACATAGAATAACTCCTAAAGCATTATTTTTTATTTTTGACATTTCTAATCCCCCTTTGTCGAAGTTATTATACATAAATCAAACAATAAATAAAAATTATATATATTTATATAACGATAATAATATGTTATAGTTATAATGAGGTGATTTAATGTTAGATTTTCGGATCGATACTTTTTTGGCGGTATGCAAATATATGAATTTTACTAAAGCAAGTCAGTATTTAAATATTACTCAGCCAGCTGTTTCGGGTCATATTCGTTATTTAGAGGAATATTATGATGTTAAGTTATTTATGTATATTGGTAAAAAGATGCAATTAACTAAAGCAGGAAAAATTTTGCTTGATGTAGCTACAACATTAAAGCATGATGATATTTTTTTGAAAAATAAATTAAATAATTTGTCATTGAAACAAGAGCTGGTTTTTGGAGCAACACTTACAGTAGGGGAATATGTGATGCCTAAAGTGATTGATCAATTGTTAAATGAAAATCAAAACACAATGATTAAGATGCAGGTTGCAAATACAAGTGAGTTATTAAAGATGATCAATGAAGGACAACTTGATTTTGCTTTAGTTGAAGGATACTTTAATAAATTAGAGTATGATTATCGAAAATTTTGTCAAGATGAATATATATGTGTTGGTTCAATTGATTTTCCATTGTCAATAGTCCATGATATTAGTGAATTATTTAAGTATAATCTAATTATTCGTGAAAATGGCTCAGGTTCACGAGAAATTATTGAACGATGGTTAAAAGAGCGGAATTTAGATATTGATGATTTTAGTAATATTATTGAAATTGGTAATATTAATATGATCAAACGTCTTGTTAAAAATAATCATGGAATAACTTTTATCTATAAATTAGCTGTTGAAAAAGAATTAGCTGAAAGAAGATTGAAGCAAGTCAAAGTAAATGCTTTAACAATAAAACATGATATTAATTTTATCTGGCGTAAAAATAGTGTTTTTAATGACTACTACGAAGAATTATTTGAGGTGTTTCGATTGCAAAATGATAAAGTATTGCTATAATTACGTTTGTAAGGAGTGATGATTATGCCTTTGACAGATGATGATTTTTTAAAGGATAGTAAGTTAGAACTTTATAATGAAGTGATTGAAAGTCTCCAAGAACAAGAAGAAACTACAGATGTCTTGGATTATGAATTTGATTTAGAAGAAGAATAGTGATGTATCCTCGATACATCATTTTTAAGGAGAAAATATGATTGAAGAATATATAGCTAATAATCAATTTCAAGATGCACTTGATCTATTGAATGATATGGATGACGAAATGACGCGGTATCAGCGTCTTGTTTGTCTTTATGGTTTAGGTGAATATCAAATGGCTAAAGCTGAAGGAATGTTAGCAAAAGCGAAAGCAAGTAATACCTATTATGATGTTGTAAGTATTTATGTGGCTACTTTAAAGGAACTAGAGGAGTTTGAAGAAGCAATCAATATCATGGTAGAAGAATTATCAATGCCATATATTCCGTATGAATATGAAGCAATCTTTAATGCTGCTCATGATGAACTGCTGTTAGCTAAACGTGAAGCAAACGAGGGAATGGAACGGCATAATAATGCTTTTAGTTTGGATGATATGGAAAATATTTTGATGAAAGATTTGCCTAATGAGGATTTATTGTATATGGCAATTGAACAAATGGAAGGAATTAATATTCGGCGCCTATTACCAGCTATTCGTAATTTTTTGAAAGATGAAAATAAGCCTAGCTTCGCTAAGAGTTTACTCATTGAATTGATGATTGATCAAGAAATAGATGAAGAAATGACCTTGGTAAAAAAGGGGATTGAATATGGAATTAATCCAAGTTATGCTCCATTAGTTTTGAATCAAGAAGTTGGTGGAACGATCTTAAATCTTTTATCTGAAGGAATTGAAGATGATAATCCTTCGTTATATTCATTGTGTGAGCAGTTTCTAAATTTCTATCTATATTTAGTTTATCCTAAATATATCGATGATTATGATTATCGTCCAATTGCTGCAGCAATTCATTATCATATTGCGTCGATGCAGTATATTGACATTGAATTAGATGATATCGAGTACCTTTATAATTGTGATAAAGAAGAAATTTTAGAAAAATTAAATGAAATTAAAGAAATTGAATATTAAAGTACTGAAATTGCAAGATTAATTGTTCAAAAAAGTTGAATTAATAGTATTGTTAGTATATAATACGTGATGAAACTAAAAAAGGAGAATAGTATGAAAATCAATAATAAAAAATTAGAAAATGCAATCGTAGAACTAACAGTAGCATTTGATAGTGAAGAATGGAAAGCTACTCAAGAAAAAGCACTTGATAAATTAGCTAAAAATGTAAAAATCGATGGTTTTAGACCAGGTAAAGCACCTGCAGCTATGGTAAGAGCAAGAGTTTCTAAAGCTAGTGTTTTAGAAGAAGCAACAGATATGATTTTACAAACAAAATTTGTTGAAATTTTAACTGAAGCAAATGTTGAACCAGTAGCACAACCTGCTTTAAGTGTTCAAAAAGTAGATGCTGATGAATTGGAAGTTCAAATCTTAGTACCAGTAAAACCACAAGTTGAGCTTGGTGAATATAAAGGATTAGAAGTTAAAAAAGGTCGCGTTACAGTAACTAAAAAAGAAATCGAAGAACAATTAGCAAACTATCAAACTCAATTTGCTGAATTAACAGTAAAAGAAGGTGGGAAAGTTGCTAAAGGTGATACTGCAGTAATTGATTTTGAAGGATTTGTAGACGGTGTTGCTTTTGAAGGTGGAAAAGGTGAAAACTATCCATTAGAAATCGGTAGTGGTTCATTTATTCCAGGATTTGAAGATCAAGTGATTGGAATGACTGTAGATAAAGAACAAGATATCGTTGTTACTTTCCCAGAAGATTATGGTGCAGCTGATTTGGCTGGTAAAGAAGCTACTTTCAAAGTGACTGTACATGAAATCAAAGAAAAACATTTACCAGAAATTGATGATGAATTAGCTAAAGATGTAAATATTGATGGTGTTGAAACTTTAGATCAATTGAAGGATCATATCAAAGCTAATATTAAAACTCGTAAAGAATCTGAAAATGAAAATAAATTCATGGATGATTTATATAAAGCAATCGTAGCGTCTTCTAAAGTAGAAGACAGTGATGCTTTATTAGAACAAGAACAAGGATTAATGTTACAAGAAATTGAACAAAATTTACAAAGACAAGGGTTAAATTTTGAAGTTTACCAACAATTTACTGGTAAATCAAAAGATGATATCAAAGAAGATATTAAACCTCAAGCTGAAGAAAGAGTGAAATTAAATGCTATTCTTGCAGCAATTATCGAAGAAGAAAAATTAGCAGTTAGTGATGAAGAATTAGAAACAGAATTAAAAACAATTGCTGAATATTATCAAAAAGAATTAGACGAAGTTAAGAAAATTTTCGAAGGAAATATGAGCCGTATCGAAAACGATTTGTTAACTCGTAAAGCTGTTGATTTAGTAAAAGACAACTTAAAATAATGAAAAGACGCTCATGCGTCTTTTTAGTAAAATAGCGAAATAGGAGGAAATAGAATGAATGAACAAACTGTATTAACGTTACCGGTAGTTTGTACACGGGGCATGATTGTTTTCCCAGAAAACAGGTTAACATTAGATGTTGGTCGTCCAGTGAGTTTAAAGGCACTTGAATTAAGTGCTAATGAACATGATAACAATATCATTTTTGTCTCACAAATCAATCCATTAGTGGATAATCCTTCTTTTGATGATGTGTTCCATATTGGAACTCTTTGTAAAATTGATCGTAAAGTGCGCCGTGACAGTTCGGGAACTATCAAATTAACTGTTTTGGGGGCAAAAAGAGTTAGGCTGACTAACTTTGAAGAACAACAAGGAAGTATCTACTCAACTGTTGAAATTATTGAAGATGAATTTGGAGATCGAAATGAAGAAGTTGCTTTAGTTCGTAAGACAACTTCGTATTTTGAACAAGCAAAACGCAGTATGCCAAATATGCCGCTAGATTCAATCAATCGATTAACTAGTGGAGTATCAGCAAGTGTTTTAGCTGACACAATTGGACAATATTTACCAATTGATCTTAATCAAAAACAAAAAATCTTAGAAACTATTAATATCAATGAACGTTTATTATTAGTAGCTAGTTCAATTGAATCGGAAAAAGTGATAGGTGAAATTGAAGAAACGATTAATCGTAAAGTTCGTGAAAGTATTGATGAAAATCAACGTGAGTACTATTTAAGAGAAAAACTTCGGGCTATTAAAGAGGAATTAGGTGATAGTGTACCGAAGGAAGACGATGCAGAAACGATTCGTGAAGAACTTGAAAAAAATCCTTATCCACAGCATGTTAAGGATAAAATTGAAGAAGAATTACGCCGTTTTGAAACAATGCCAGCAGCTTCTTCAGAAGCTAATGTAGTAAGAACATATATTGACTGGATGATGAAAACACCTTGGTATCAAGAAACTAAAGATGTTGAAGATATTCAAGCAATTGAAGATGTTTTAAATGAAGATCATTATGGTCTTGAAAAGGTAAAGGAACGAATTGTTGAATACTTAGCGGTTAAACAAATGACTAAATCGCTAAAAGCACCAATTATTTGTCTTGCTGGGCCACCAGGGGTTGGGAAAACTTCAATCGCTAAAAGTATTGCCCGTGCACTACAGCGTGAATTCATCAAGGCATCATTAGGTGGAGTTAAAGATGAAGCTGAAGTACGTGGACATCGTCGTACTTATCTTGGGTCTATGCCAGGAAGAATTATTCAAGGGATGAAGAAAGCGGGAGTAATAAATCCGGTCTTCTTACTTGATGAAATCGATAAGATGTCAAGTGACTATAAAGGTGATCCGACTAGTGCAATGCTTGAAGTTTTAGACCCTGAACAAAATAGTCAATTCTCTGATAATTATTTGGAAGAACCATATGATTTATCAAAAGTATTGTTTATCGCTACTGCAAATGATCTAGGAAATATTCCAGCTCCGCTTAGAGATCGTTTGGAAATCATTGAACTATCTTCATATACAGAACAAGAAAAACTAATGATCGCTAAAAATCATTTAATTAAAAAGCAGTTAGCTTTACACGGTTTAAAGGAAGATCAACTAGTAATTGAAGATGATGCAATTATGGCGATTATTCGTCACTATACGCGCGAAGCTGGAGTTCGTGATCTTGAGAGATTGCTGGCAAAGATTTGTCGTAAAGCGGTATTAATCGTTTTAAAAGAAAAACGTGATAACTTAACAGTTAATAAAGAAAGTTTAGAAAAACATTTAGGTAAAGCACCATTTGAACATACTAAGAAATTAGATCATAGCCAAATAGGTGTCGTTACTGGTATGGCATATACACAATTTGGTGGAGATATTTTACCAATTGAAGTCAATCATTTCCAAGGATCTGGTAAATTTATTATTACTGGTCAATTAGGGGATGTAATGAAAGAATCAGCATCGATTGCATTAGACTATATGAAAGCTAATAAAGAGAAATATGGTCTTGAAAAAATTGCATTTGATAAAGAAGATATTCATATTCATGTGCCTGAAGGAGCTGTAAAGAAAGATGGCCCTAGTGCAGGTGTTACCTTGACCACTGCTATCTACTCAGCTTTTAAAAATCAGCCGGTTCGCAATGATATTGCTATGACGGGTGAAATTACATTACGGGGAAATGTGCTGCCAATTGGTGGTTTAAAAGAAAAATCAATTTCAGCGCATCGTTCTGGAATTAAAAAGATTATTATCCCAAAGGATAATGCTAAAGATATTGATGATATACCAAAATCTGTTCAAGATGAATTAGAAATCGTATTAGCTGATCATATTGATACAGTACTAGATCACGCACTTGAAAAATAGGGTTAAAAATAACCCTTTTTTTCTTATTGTGTGGTACAATGAAAAAGGTGATGAGAATGGTAAAAATAAAGAAAGCAGAATATGTTTTATCCGCAGCATGGAAAAGTCAATGGCCAGAAGAAAGTTTTCCTGAAATGTGTTTGGCGGGACGTAGTAATGTTGGTAAAAGCAGTTTTATTAATGCAATGTTAAATCATAATGGTTTAGCTAAAGTTTCAGGAACTCCAGGAAAGACAAGAACATTAAATTTTTTTAATGTCAATGATGCATTATATTTTGTTGATGTTCCTGGTTATGGTTATGCTAAAGTTAATGATAGTATTACTAAGCAATTTGGTAAGACAATGGATGAATACATAACTTTACGTTCAACTTTAAGAGGATTTATTTTATTAGTTGATTATCGTCATAAACCGACTAAAGATGATGTGCTGATGTATGAATTTGTTAAACATCATGATGTTCCGGTAATGGTCGTGGCAACCAAAGAAGATAAATTAAAAAGAAATGATTTGAAAAAGAATGAAAAAATTATCAAAGATACTTTGGGGTTTCATCCTGAAGATAAATTTGTTCGTTTTTCAAGCTTAAGGAAAAAAGGAATTGAAGAAGCATGGAACTTTATCTATGAGCTATGCGATATTAATTTTAATTAGATTTTAAAAAGTAAAATGATGGTAGATGCAAGAAAGATAGAGCTTTTAAATGTATCTACTTTTATTTTGTTTAAATAATATCAAAGTATCTAGATTCTGGTGGAACAAAGTAGAATGAATTAGTATATTCTATAAAAGGCGGTCTTTTTTCATATTTTTAAGAATCGTGCATATAGTTTGATGGGAGGTATATATGCAAAAGATATATTTTGAAAAATGGATTGATTTAAATCATCAATTGAATGAATTATTATCATTATCAGTAGATGAGTCTATTAATTACAAGATTGAAAGTGTAGGCGTTCGAGCAGTAGGAAGTTTAATTGTTAAAGGAGAGTATAATGGCAATCATAAATTTGATGAAAATATTGAATTAGATGTATTGGCAACATTTGATAAGATTGTTGATCAGCGAGATTTCAATATTAAAGTTGAAGATTTTGATTATTTTATTAAAGATGGAAATATCCAAATTAAGATTGAAGTAGGTATTCATGGGGTGGTAGAAGGAGAAGATCGATATGTACGGGATGAGCATCTTGGGCATGATGAAGCACTTGAAGAAATTGAAAACTTAATCAAGGATACTGAACCAGCTAATGCTTCAATTGAGCAATTAGTTCGAGCTAAACCTGTCGAAGTCCAAGAAACTGGGCCAGTAACTCCAGCTTACGTTGCTCAAGCAAAGCAGCCAGAAAGTAAGCCGATGGCTGCTGAAACTACGACTTCAACAGTAAAAGAGATAAAAGCAGTGGCAAAAGAAATGGATAATCATCCTAAAAACTTAGAAACATCAAAAGTTGCTGTAATACCGCAGAAATCAGAGTCATCAGTACACGCAGCAAAAGAACCGGCTGTTCATATGACCAAAGAACCAATGGCACATGTTGCTAAAGAAGCTGCTGTAATGGAAGTCAGTAAAAAAGAAACAGCTATGGCTGAGGAGATTAGTGAACAACTTCAAGAAAAGGTTTACCAAAGCAAGTCACGACCAATTTTTCAAGACACTAGCGATAGTGTGGGAACTTATTACTTATATATAGTTAAAGAAAATGATAGTTATAGTGAAGTGGCGACCCGTTATAGTGTGGATGAAGAAATAATCCGCAATTATAACCAAGATAAGGCTCTAGAAGCCGGCAGTGTCTTAATCATTCCATATGTTCCATGAACGAATTAATTAAGGAAGCCTATTCACTAGAAGTTATTGGTTATATTAAAGTAACAAAAAAAGTCTATAAAGTAAAATGTCGTGAAGGATTCTTTTGTTTAAAGTTTGTTGAAGACAATGGATTGACTGTTGTTATTGATCATATAGAGAGCTTGCATTTAAAATGCTTTTTGCCAGTAATCAGAAATTATAAAAAACAAGTTCTAACAAGTTATGAGGATAAAACTTTTTATTTAAGTCCTTGGTTAGCAAGTGATAATGCAATCGTTAAAGAATTAAAATTAAAATTTTATTATGAATGCTTATCATATTTGCATTCAACTTCTTTTTTTAATTATAGTGTTTCAAAGAGTTTTTTTAAACGTCAAATTGAAGATATAGCAAATATTATTCATGAGCGTCAAGCTTATTACAATGAAATTATGAGTAATTTTGAAGTTTTATCGTATCGTAGTCCAACAGGATGGATGTTTGTTTTAAATTATCATCGAATTGAAGGTTGTCTAAAAAAAGCCTTAGAACTTTTGGAATGCTATGAACAATATGTTTGCAATCTAGATACGATAAGATTATGTCTGACATATAATAATTTTAATTATAGTCATGTAATGATGAAAGAAAGTAAATTAATTTCTATTGATCAAATTAAAATCAACTTATGTATTTATGATATTTATAATATGTATCAAAGAATTCCAGAGTTTATCTTTGATTTTGACGTTATTCTTGATAGTTATTTTTGTAAGATAAAGCTCTTAAAAGAAGAGCGGCTTTTATTACAGTGTTTGTTACATGTTGTTCCGATCATTGAATTAGGACATGATGAAATTAATAATATTATCATGATGTCTCGCTTATTATATTATTTGGATTCAATTTCTTCGTTAAATAAAAAGTTAGCGATTGACTAGGGCTGATGATTTTGTTAGAATATTTCTAGCAATGATTAGGAGGAGTAGATCCAGAAACTTTTAAGAGAGTCCCTGGCTGGTGGAAGGGGATAAGATAATGGATTGAAGGTAGCCTAGGAGCATGTCTATTGAAAAAAAGTAGGTAGACACGTATGACTGCGTTAAGGTCTTGAGGCATAGATAAGCTATGCAAAGTAAGGTGGTACCACGAGCATTCGTCCTTATGACGGTGCTTTTTTATTTTAAGGAGGAAATTATGAGTTATTCAGTGGTTTGGATTTTATTTTTAGGTGGATGTTTATTTTTAATGTATTTTTATAGTGGTAAAATGCGTCAAGTTAAAAAATATCAAAAACAACAGCGGGCTGCATATGAAGAAAACCGGGTTAAGTATAGTCATTTTACAAGCGAAGTGTTTGATCAAACTCCTGATGAAGAGTTAACACATGCTGTTTTATTCCACCTTTTAGCAAAAGAAGATAAATTGTATGAAGGAGAAGAAATTACTGGAACATTGATTGATGTAATGACACCAAGCGAATTACTGATCTACACTATTTATCAAGTAGAACTTTCAATGGAAGGAGGGCGTGGTTCATTGCACTCATTCTTTATTAAGGAACCATATTGCCTTTATCGTCCATATGCCATTAAAGCATTTGAGGCTGTGGATTGCCATGAAATTGCTGAGTTGATGACTGCAGCAGAAAAATTAGCTGTAATGATTGAAAATGAGGAAGAAATTGAATTAGATGAAGATAGTGATTATGGAAAATATAATTTTTCTGATTTTACAAGCTCATTATTGTCAATGTTGAAATCTTCTGGAATTGTTAATAAAGCAGCTAAATTTATTCGTGAAAACAAAAATGATTTTATTGATTTGGAGGTAACAACTGATGAGCAAACAACTGGAACCGAAGTATAATCATCATAAAGTAGAAGAAGGAAAATATCGTCATTGGATCGATAAAAAATATTTTGAAGCTGGTGATACTAGCAAAAAGCCGTATTCAATTGTTATTCCCCCACCTAATGTAACTGGTAAATTACACTTAGGTCATGCTTGGGATACAACTTTACAAGATATGATCATCCGTTATAAAAGAATGCAAGGTTATGATACTTTGTGGCTGCCGGGAATGGATCATGCGGGTATTGCAACTCAAGCTAAGGTAGAGGCAAGGATGCGTGAAGAAGGTATTTCTCGTTATGATCTTGGTCGTGATGGCTTTTTAGAAAAAGCATGGTCATGGAAGGAAGAATATGCTTCAATTATTCGAGCTCAATGGGAAAAATTAGGTTTATCATTAGATTATTCTAAAGAACGTTTTACTTTAGATGATGGTTTAAGCGAAGCAGTTAAAGAAGTATTTGTTAAATTATATAATGAAGGATTGATTTACCAAGGGAAACGGATCATTAATTGGGACCCAGTTCAAAGAACGGCATTAAGTAACATTGAAGTGATTCATAAAGAAATTGAAGGGGCGATGTATTATTTTAAATATCAAATCGTTGATAGTGATGAACAATTAATTATTGCGACAACACGTCCTGAAACAATGTTTGCCGATCAAGCTATATTTGTGCACCCTGATGATGAACGTTATACTCACCTAGTCGGGAAAAAAGCAATCAATCCAGCTAATGGTGAAGCGTTACCAATCATGGCTGATAGCTATATTGATATGTCATTTGGGACAGCGGTAATGAAATGTACCCCTGCTCATGACCCTAATGACTTTGCGTTAGCAAAAAAATATAACTTAGAAATGCCAATTTGTATGAATGATGACGGAACTATGAATGAACTGGCACATAAATATGCAGGAATGGATCGTTTTGCTTGTCGAGAGGCTTTGGTTGCTGATTTTAAAGCAGCTGGGGTTGTTGACCATATTGAAAAACATATGCATCAGGTGGGGCATTCAGAAAGAAGTAATGCAATCGTTGAACCATATTTATCAAAACAATGGTTTGTTAAAATGGAGCCATTAGCTAAGGCAGCTTTAGAAAATCAGTTAAAGGATTCTAAAGTAAATTTTGTCCCTGAACGTTTTGAAAAAACATTTAATCAGTGGATGGAAAATATTGAAGACTGGTGTATATCTCGTCAATTATGGTGGGGACATCAAGTACCGGCTTGGTATCATAAAGAAACCGGTGAAGTTTATGTTGGGAAAAATCCACCTGCTGATTTAGAAAACTGGAAACAAGACGAAGATGTCCTAGATACATGGTTTTCAAGTGCACTATGGCCATTTTCAACACTTGGATGGCCTAATACCGATAGTGAATTATTTAAGCGTTATTTTCCTACCAATACTTTAGTTACAGGGTATGATATTATTTTCTTCTGGGTGAGCAGAATGATTTTCCAATCATTACACTTCACTGAGGAAAGACCATTCGAACATGTTTTAATTCATGGTTTGATTCGTGATGAACAAGGGAGAAAGATGTCAAAATCGTTAGGCAATGGTGTTGATCCGATGGATGTTATTGATGAATATGGTGCTGATACATTACGCTTCTTCTTAACAACTAATTCGGCACCAGGAATGGATTTGCGTTATATTCCGGAAAAATTAGAAGCATCATGGAACTTTATCAATAAAATTTGGAATAGTGCTCGTTTTGTTTTAATGAATATTGATGATGAAATGAAATTTGAAGAATTATCATTTGATAATCTAAATCTTTGTGATAAATGGATTTTAAATCGTTTAAATGAAGTGATTCGTGAAGTAGATATTAACATGGATAAATTTGAATTTGTTAATGTTGGTAGTGAGTTATATAAATTTATTTGGGATGACTTCTGTTCATGGTATATTGAACTTACAAAAGTACATTTAAATAGTACTAATGATACAGAAAAACAGGCAAGTTTAAATACATTAGTTTATGTTTTAAATGCGATTGTTAAAATGCTGCATCCATTCATGCCATTTGTAACTGAAGAAATCTTCCAGGCAATTCCACATTTAGAAGAATCTATTTGTATTGCTATCTGGCCAGAAGTAAATGATCATTTTACTGATGAAAGTATTAATGATCAATTTACATATTTAATCGATATTGTAAAAGGTATCCGTGAAATCAGAACACAATATACGATTAAAAATGCAATTGAAGTGCCATACGTGATCAATACTAAAAACGATGATCTAGAAGGATTGTTAAATAAATGTTTACCTTACATCAAGAAATTATGTAATGCAGTTTGTTCAGGTTATAATCTTAATGCTGCTGGTGAGGTTGCAAATATTACAATTAAAGGTGGCAATTCATTATTAGTTGAATTAGGGGATTATATTGATAAAGATGCTGAAAAAGAAAAATTAGCTAATCAACTTAAAAAGTTAGAAGGAGAAATTAAACGTTGTCAAAATATGTTGGCAAATGAGAAGTTCACTTCAAAAGCTCCAAAAGAAAAAGTTGAACTAGAAAGAAATAAATTAGCGGATTATCAATCTAAGTATGATGCTGTAAAAGAAAAATTAGAGCAAATGTAAAAAGATGAAGAAATTCATCTTTTTTCTATTTTTAAAAGTAAAAATTATTTTCTTGCAGTAAATAATAATATAAGGTTTAGTGGTGAGTGTGACCTTAAATTCAAAAGAGGAGACAAGAAAAATGAATGAATTACAGCAATGTATGCAAATGGAAGTAATGGGCGGTGGTGTTACGGGATTTTTCTTTTGTGTCGTAATTGGAACTGCAATTTATAAGATGTTTCGTTCGGGGGCTGGACGCGTATCGATTCCTAAAATTATTTCAATCGAGTGGCGTTAAAATGAAAGAATTATCGATTACATCTCAGCAAAAGATCAATGGTGGCGGAGCGATTGTTTATGTGATTTCTTTAGTAGCTGTAGCTGCTGGTTATAGCGTTGCTAAATTATTAAGAAAACGTTTTTCAATTACACGTTAATTGAGCATATTTATAAACTGCTAACATATACTAGATTTGGAGGTGCAAGATGAAAATAGTAAGACTTGTAGTAGTGTTAGCAGTTGCTTTATCAATTTGTTTTTGTGGAATCTATTTGAAGTTTTTTTCAACGATCAATAGTTATATTAATACTTACATAGTTCAAGTAGGAATATATAAACAAGATGAAAACGCTAATGAAATGATAAAAAAGTTATCAGATTTAGGGAAACCGAATTATAAGTATCAAAAAGATAATAATTTCGTAGTGATAACAGGTGTGTTTTTGGATGAAAAGGAGGCAAAGGACATGGGGAATACAATTAGTGAAAGTGGAATCACATGTGTAATAAAACAAACGAAATTCGAAAGTAGTTTTAAAGAGGTTATTGAAAAACAAGATTATGAAGCAATTATTAAAGAATTAGGGTCATGAAATTAAAAAACTATCCATTGGAAGAACGACCGCGCGAAAAAGCCTTCCATCACGGAATTGAAAGCCTAAATAATATTGAATTATTAGCATTAGTCTTAAGAACTGGAAATAAGCAAGAATCAGCGATTGAATTGGCTCAACGTGTTATAAATGAAATTGGGGGTTTTCGTTATTTGCATGATATCAATTATTATCAGTTGATTCAGATTAAAGGAATCAAACAAGCTAAAGCAATAGAAGTTTTAGCTATTATTGAAATTGCTAAACGTTTGGATAAACAGCCTGTGGCTATGTCAGCTATTAAAGAACCGCGTGATGGTTATGAATTGTTGAAAAATCAATTAATGTTTGAACAGCAGGAAAAAGTGATTGTATTATGTTTAAATTCACGCTTAGAGGTAATTAAAGAAAAAACCGTATTTATTGGTGGGAATAACATATCTATTATTAGTGGGAGAGAGCTGTTTAAAGAAGCATTGATCTGTGGTAGTAATCGTGTGATGGTCGTTCATAATCATCCTTCGGGTAATCCTGAACCATCAATTGAAGATATTGAAGCAACCGAGCGCCTATATAGTATGGCAAAAGAATTAGATATAGATGTAGTTGACCATTTAATTATTGGTCGTAGTAGATTTTATAGTTTTGCTTCAAATAAGATTATTGAAGTTTAAAGATAATTGATTATTTTATATTAATGCCTTATAATGATATGGATGTGAGGTGGTAATTTGAATAATCGTAAAAAACAAAGAAATAAGAGAATAGTTTTAATTATAACGGTAGCAATTGTTGTTTTTTCTACTATATCATTGGTATTTTCAAGAACCCAAGGGGGACTTGAGCGAATGGTCAGCGATTCGATTGCTGCAATAGAGTATTATGTAGTAAAAAAACCAGTTGAATTTGTAAGTAATTTATTTAGTGAATATAATGAGTTAAAAGATGTTTATAAAGAAAATAAGATTTTAAAAGCAAAATTATCATCTTATGCCAGTGTCGAAGTTAATACTGATGTTCTTTCAAAAGAGATTGATGAGTTGAAAAAGATGCTAAATATTGAATATTTGCCAACTGATTATAATGTTAAGACAACATCATTTGTTCGTGAAAGTGATGATTGGAATAACGAAATTACAATTGATTTAGGAAGTTTGGCTGGAGTTAGCAAAGATATGGTCGTAATTTCTTCAAAAGGAATGATTGGTAAGGTTACTTCGGTTACAGAAGTGACGGCGCGAGTTCAGTTATTAACAGCAGAGAATCCTACTTCTGCATTACCGATTCAAGTTATTAATGGTGATCAAAATGTTTATGGACTTTTGAATCGTTATGACATTGAGTCAAAATGTTTTGAAATTACTCTATTTAGTGATGTTGAAAAATTTGAAGATAATGCCAAAGTAATAACTTCTGGCTTAGGTGGGAAAGCGCCTAAAGGAATTTATATTGGAACTGTAGAAAGTTCTATTGTTTCTGAAGATGGAACATCAAAAACAATTAGAGTTAAGCCGGCAGCAGATTTTAATGATCTGTCATATGTTGCGGTAGTGTTTAGGAGCGATAGTAATGAATAAGCAATTATATCGTTATTATCTAGTGATGGCATTAAGTTTTGTTGTTGATAGCATTATTAGTTATTATTTACCGTATAATTTTGATAAATTAGGAATAACAATTGTTCCTTGTGTTAGTTTGATGATGTTCACATTGCTGAATAATACAATTGGTGATGAACACCGATACATATTTGCAACTGTGACTGGACTTTATTATGCGATTGTCTACGCAAATAGTTTACTGATTTATGTGTTGCTTTATTGTGTTTATGCTTTTTTTGGAAAGAAATATACTAAATTAGCAACTTATACCCTTTTAGAGATGTTTATCGCCGTAATTGTGACAATAATCGCCCAAGAAGTTGTGATATATTGGTTAGTGTGGATAACAAATGTTACGCAGCTATCAATCGTAGCTTTCTTGACAAATCGTCTTTTACCGACGTTAGGAGCTAATTTATTATTGATTGCACCAGTATATTTTATCCACAAGAAATTAGGATTCGAGGGTAAAGTCAATGCATATCAAAGTAAAAGGAGTTAATAATCATCTAGTTTTTGTTTTAGATGATAATCAAGATTTTAATAGTTTAATGAATGAATTGGAAAGTCTCTTGGAATCACCATTGCTTAAAAGTGATGGCTATTATCCGAGGGCTTTTTTTGATTTTAAAAGTCGAATTTTAAGTATTCATGAATTATTAAGATTATTGGATTTATTATTTAGTAAGCAGGTATTATTGTTTGATGGAATCAATATGGCCAAAGTAGAGAAGAAAAATAAGATTAAAGTAATCAACAAAACTGTTCATGCTGGAGAAATTTTAGAATTGGATCAAGATGCTTTGATTATTGGTCAAGTTAATCCCGGAGCTATTGTTAGATTTAAAGGAAAGTTGTATGTAATGGGGCGCGTCAGTGGATTGGTTGAGGGATTAAATGCTCGAGCAAAAATTAGTGGACAATTCTTTAAAAATGCCCATGTTAGAATTAATGGGGTATCTCGACGAAATTATACAAGTTATGAACTTACGATGCTTTATTATAAGGACAACGAAATATTCTTAGATAAGGGGGATATGATATATGTCTAGAGTTATTGTAGTTACTTCCGGAAAAGGTGGGGTAGGTAAAAGTAGTGTTAGCGTTAATCTGGCTAGTGCCTTAGCTTTTTCAAAATTTAAAGTATGTTTAATTGATGGTGATTTTGGATTGAAGAATTTGGATGTGATGATGGGGTTAGAAAATCGTGTAGTTTATGATTTAAATGACGTCGTTGAAGGCCGCTGTACAATTGAACAAGTATTAGTTAAGGATAAGCGTATAGATGGATTGAGCTTATTACCGTCATGTAAATCTTTATCATTTGAAAATCTAGATACAGAAATAATGAATTCATTAATTGAACGATTAAATAAAGATTATGATTTTATTATTGTGGACAGTCCAGCTGGAGTCGAAAAAGGTTTTCAATATTCTGCTTCATTAGCTAATGAAGCAATTGTTGTTGTCAATTTAGATGTATCATCATTACGTGATGCCGATCGCGTTGTTGGTTTATTGATGAAAAAGGGAATTAATACTATTAATATGATCATTAATAAAGTTAATGTTGATGATATTGAAGGAGCTCGCTCATTAACGGTGGAAGATGCTCAAGAGATTTTATCATTACCGCTGCTAGGGATTGTTTACGATAGCCATGATATGATTGAAGCTAATAATCGTGGTGTGCCGATTTTCTTAAATAATCAACATTTATTACATAGCTGTTTTGTTAATATTTCAAAGCGCATACTCGGGCAGCAAGTACCTTATGCTAAATATAAAAAGAAAAGTTTAATTCGTCGATTTTTTTATTCATAATTAACGTCTTTAATATCATCAGATTCATATAATGGAATAGGTGATAGAATGAGTGATCTAGATGATGTAAGAAAAAGAATGCAAAAGCGCCGGGGCACTAATAAAAAGCCATTAAATGATGATAATTTTAAGCGATTCTATAATTTTATGGTAAAGTTTATGGTCGTAATTTTAGTGGTTTTAGTATCAATGTCATATATTAAAATCAATCCGGATTCTAATATTAAGAAAATGATTTTGAATGATACTAATTATAAAGCGGTAACAAGCTGGATATCTGATAATTTATTTTCTTTTTTGCCAAGTGATGATGTTAGTGTTTCTAGTGGCGTGGAGTATCAGCATGTTAAAGATGACTATTATAAAAATAATAGTAATGAGGTATTAAGTATTGAAGCTGGGCGCGTAATTGCAACTGGTAATGATGAAAACTTGAGCGGATATGTAGTAATTCTAGGCAAGAATGATGTAGAAATTACTTATAGTAATATTGATAATGTAATGGTGACATTGTATGACGAGGTAGATCAGGGGATGGTTTTAGGCAGTTATCAAGATCAGTTTGTTTTACAGTTTGAACATTTAGGTAAGGAAATTAGTTATGAAGAGTATCAAAGGATGGAGTGATTGGTATATCCATCCTTTTACTTTGATTTATCTAATCGCTGCTTGGTTAAATGACAATTTATTTGCTTATTTGAGTGCTTTGTTTATTGTCTGTACTCATGAATTTGGACACTATTATTTTGCTAAAAAATTTAATTTTGAAATTGAGAAAGTTGAGATTTTCCCTTTTGGAGCTTTTTTGAGTTTAAATGATTATGGGACTCATCATATTATTGAAGAACTGGTAATAGTCATGGCGGGTCTATCTACTCATTTGGGAATGTTTATAGTAATAAAAGTATTTTTTGATAGCGAATATTTATTGGCAGTTAACCAATTAGTATTTGTTTTTAATCTCTTACCGATTTATCCTCTTGATGGATCAAAAATATTATTACTAGTTTTTTCATTATTTAAAGATTATTATCGAGCAGTCAAGTTACAAATTAAAGTTTCAATTTTTTCTTTATCAGTTTTGATTGTATTATATAATCAAATGGGATATATCTTAGTTTATTTTTATTTGCTCTATATAAATTATCAATATATTAAAGAGTTCCGTTATATAATTATCAGATTATATTTGAAAAGGATGCATGATAATCAATATCATCGGCTTAAAATTAATCATGACTACCGTTTTTACCGCCCATATGAAAATTATTATTTGATTGGTGGGAATGGTTATAGTGAAAAAGAAGTACTTCAATATTTAATAAAAAACTTAAAAAGTAATTGACTTTGATGGGTAAAAATAATATAATGCATATGTTGTAGACCTCTAGCTACAACCGCACATAAAAGGTATTAAAGCAATGCTGCCTTGGTTGGCGAGTCTTAGAATATTATAGGAGGTGCGATATGTACGCAATTATTGAAACAGGTGGAAAACAATTAAAAGTTGAAGCCGGAGATACTATCTTTGTAGAAAAATTAGATGTTGAAGCAGGAGAAAAAGTTGTTTTTGATAAAGTATTAGCTGTAGGCGATAAAACAATGAAATTAGGTGCTCCTTATGTAAAAGGTGCTACTGTTGAAGCTACTGTTGAAAAACAAGGTAAAGAAAAGAAAGTTGTTATTTATAAATATAACGCTAAAAAACATTACCACAAAAAACAAGGTCATAGACAACCTTATACAAAATTAGTAATCAATACAATTAATAAAACTGCTAAAAAAGCTGCTGAAGAAACTGCAGAAGCTTAATCAAATGATTAAGGTTTTAGTAAAACAAAATAATAATCAAATTGTTAATCTTAGTATTACAGGTCACGCTGACAGTGGAGAATATGGTAAAGATTTAGTTTGTGCTGGTGTTTCTACTGTTGGTATTGGAGCAATGAATATGCTTGCAAAAAAAGGATTCTTAGCTAAAGGCTTAGGAACGATTGAGATTAATGAAGGATATATAAATGTAGTTGTCAATCATACTGATGAAGTTTGTCAAGTGGTGCTAGAGACACTTGTTGTAACTTTAGAAACGATGGTTGAAAGCTATGGTCGATTTATTAAGATATCTAAAGTGGAGGTGTAACATATGATGTTCAAATTAGATTTACAATTATTCGCTTCTAAAAAAGGGGTAGGGTCAACTAAAAATGGTCGTGATTCTAAATCAAAAAGATTAGGAGCTAAATTATCTGACGGGCAATTTTGTACTGCAGGGTCTATTATTTATAGACAAAGAGGAACTAAAGTTCATCCAGGTACTAATGTAGGAAAAGGTGGAGATGACACTTTATTTGCTACAGTTGATGGAGTTGTAAAATTCGAAAGACTTGGTAGAGATAGAAAACAAGTTTCTGTTTACCCAGCTGCATAATTAAAATCCCTGCAAAGGGATTTTTTCTTGTACTAATAACTGATTATTTGTATCATAATAATAAAGAGATGAAAAGAGGTGGATATATGCAGTTTATTGATAAAGCAAAAATTAGAGTTGAAGCTGGAAAAGGCGGTGACGGGACAGTAGCTTTTAGACGTGAGGCCCATGTACCAAAAGGTGGTCCAGCTGGAGGTGATGGCGGTCGTGGTGGAAGTGTGATTTTTCAAGCGACGACCTCATTATCAACTTTGTTAGATTTGAAATATAATCGATTATATAAGGCACCATCTGGTCAAAATGGGATGGCTAAAAAAATGCATGGTAAAGATGCTATTGATACGGTCATTAAAGTACCGGTTGGAACAATGATTCTTAATGAAGAAACTGGGCAGATCATGGCGGATTTAACCGAAGATAAGCAACGTGTTGTAATTGCTAAAGGTGGCCGTGGTGGTCGCGGAAATGCGCGTTTTGCAACTTCACGGAATCCTGCACCACAAATTTGTGAGCGTGGTGAACCTGGTGAAAATTTCGATCTTATTTGTGAATTGAAATTATTGGCGGATGTGGGATTGGTTGGTTTTCCATCAGTAGGTAAATCAACACTCTTATCAGTTGTTTCACGAGCACGCCCGGAAATTGCAGATTATCATTTTACTACGATCGTTCCTAATTTAGGAGTGGTTCAAGTAAAAGATGGACGTAGTTTTGTTATGGCTGATTTACCAGGATTGATTGAGGGAGCGGCTCAAGGTAAAGGTTTGGGGCATCAATTCTTGCGCCATATTGAACGTTGTCGAGTAATCGTTCATATTGTTGATATGGGAGCAGTCGATGGCCGTGATCCATATGAGGATTATGTTACTATTAATAAAGAACTTGGTGAATATCAATATCGTTTATTAGAACGTCCTCAAATCGTTGTAGCAAATAAAATGGATGAAGAAGGGGCTGAAGAAAATTTAGTTCGTTTTAAAAAACAGGTTGGTGAAGATGTTAAGATTTTCCCAATTAGTGCTATTATTCATGATGGTGTAGATCAGGTTTTATATGCGGTTGCTGATGCGTTAGCTACTGCACCAACTTTCACAATGGAAGATGAAGTTGAACATACTGTTCTTTATACAATGGGTGATGAGGAAGATAAACCATTTGAATTACATAATTTAGGTAATGGTAATTGGCAAATTACTGGCAAGAAGATCGAGAGAATGGTGGCAATGACATCGTTAGTAAGTGATGATTCATTAAAACGACTATTGATTAAAATGCGTAATATGGGTGTTGATGATGCACTTAGAAATGCCGGAGCTCAAGATGGTGATAATGTTGCTATCGGTGAGTTTGAATTTGATTTTTATGAGTAACCAGCTAGTAATACTAGTTGGTTTTTTTCTTTTACAATGCTATAATTGTTGAGAATGGTTTGAAACGATTTTGAGATAAAAAACAGTACGATGTGCTGTATAATAGTAAATGTGAAGGAGTAGGGAATGTATAGTTACTTAATTGGTACGGTAGTTGAGATGAATATTGATCATATTGTTGTAGAAAATAGTGGAATTGGTTATTTGATATATGTCAATAATCCATATGAATATACACGAGGTAAAGAAATAAAGATTTTTCTTTACCAACAAGTTAAAGAAGATGCATTATTATTATATGGATTTAAAACAAGTGAAGAAAAAGAAATGTTTTTAAAATTAATTCTGGTCAAAGGGATTGGTTGTAAAACAGCGATAGGAATTTTAGCTACTGGTGATGTAACAAGCATTATAAGTGCAATTGAAACAGGGAATGTAGCATATTTAAAGAAAATTCCTGGAATTGGACCAAAAGCAGCGCAGCAGATTATTTTAGATCTTCAAGGTAAGTTTAAAAATACACCAACAGCAACAACACTGATAAATAATAATGATTTAGACGAGGCGGCTGAAGTATTAATTGCCCTAGGTTATAAAAAATCTGAAGTGGATAAAGCTTTGGCAGTCCTATTAAATGAAAAACTAGATACTAACGGTTATGTAAAAAGAGCTTTAAGTTTATTAGTAAAGTAGGAGGTAGAAAATGACAAGGAATGAGATTCTTGATGCAAATGTTATTGATGATGATAGTAGTTTGCGTCCTTCATCATTCGATGAATATGTTGGTCAAACTAACTTAAAAGAAAATCTAAAAGTTTTTGTTGGGGCAGCTAAACTGCGTGACGAATCACTAGATCATGTGTTATTGTACGGGCCTCCTGGACTAGGAAAGACAACGATGTCAATGATTATTGCTAATGAGATGGGGACAAATATCAAAATTACAACTGGTCCAAGTATTGAAAAAACTGGTGATTTAGTTGCTATTCTAACAGCATTGGAACCGGGTGATGTTTTATTTATTGATGAAATTCATCGTTTAAATAAAGTGGTTGAAGAAATTCTTTATCCAGCTATGGAAGATTTTTGTGTTGATGTAGTGATTGGTAAAGAAGCATCAACACGTTCAGTAAGAATTGATTTACCGCCATTTACTTTAGTTGGAGCAACAACTAGAGCTGGTGATCTGTCAGCACCATTACGAGACCGTTTTGGAATTATTTCTAAACTGGAATATTACGATGAAACGGATTTAAAAACGATTATTGATCGGACCAGTCGTGTCTACTCAATGCCAATGGATGATGACGCTAAATCGGCTTTGGCGATGCGTTCCCGCGGAACACCGCGTATTGCTAATCGATTATTTAGACGGGTTCGAGATTTTGCACAGTTCAACGGTGAAGAAATTATCAGTAAAGAGCGGACGATTGAGGCTTTAGATCGTCTTAAAGTAGATCAATTAGGACTAGATGATGTGGATCATAAATACTTGTTAGGAATCATTCATCGCTTTAAGGGGGGACCGGTAGGTTTGGAATCTCTGGCAGCTTCAATTGGAGAAGAACCACAAACATTAGAAGATGTCTACGAACCTTATCTTCTTCAAATCGGTTTGATAAAGAGAACTCCTCGCGGTCGTGTTGCAACGAGTGAAGCATATAAACATTTAAATATAAATATTGATGAATAAGGCTGTTTTTACAGTCTTTTTTTGTGGAGGTATTGTGAAAAAACATGAAATTATTGGTTTGTTAATTATTTTAATTATCTCAACTGTTTATTCATTTACATTGCCTGAAACATCATTAAATGAAATTGAATCAGATCCACAAGTAAAAATAATTGTTGAAGGTAAGTATAATGAAACTTTAGTATTTAATTCTTCACCAACAATCGAAGATGTATTTAAAGCATTAAATACTGATAATGTTTATGGATTTGATCAAAAAACTGTTTTGGATAGCCAAACAGTTTTTTATATCCCTATAAATAAAAATTTAATTTCTTTAAATCATGCATCAAAAGAACAATTGATGACGATTAAGGGAATTGGACCAAAAACTGCAGATAAAATTATTGATTATCGTAATGAACACCCATTTGCTACCATCGAAGAGATAAAAGAAGTATCAGGGATAGGAGAAAAAACTTATTTGCGAATAAGGGAGTTATTATGTCTTTAAGATATCATTTGATTTACTATGCGGTAGCATGTTTGTTAGGTGTTTTGGTCATGTTGATTCATCCAGTTTTTTTAGTGCTCTTAATTATTTATGCGTTCTTTATAATTCGTCATTTTGGGTGGGGGCGACTTGTAACGATAGGGCTGGTTATGATTTTCTTTTTAGTGTTTATTAGGTGGCCTCAGCCGACCGATGAACCAATTATAAGCGGGTATATAATTAGTAGGGATGAAAAGAGCATTGTATTGAAAACAACAAAAACAAAGATCAAAGTATATGGTGAGTTTATTGGCTATGAAGTTGGTGATGAATTAGAAATTGAGGTTAATTATTTTGAAATTAGTCGTGCAACAAACGATAACGCATTTGATTATCGTAACTATTTGTATAGTCAAGGGATTACTAATAATGCATCTTTACTACGCCTTATAAATAGTCAAAAACATAATACGCTTTTTCAAAAACTTCAAAAACGAATAGACGGTAAAGAGCTAGTTAATAGTTATGCAAGCATGTTTATTTTGGGAATAAGAGATGAAATGATCAATGATTATTATCATCAATTAACAGAGTTGTCGATTGTTCATTTGTTTGCTTTGTCAGGACTACATATTCATATATTAAGAAGGTTGATTAAAAAAGTATTAATTTTTTTATTACCGGAATATTTAATTAATTACCTCAGTCTAATTATAATTGGTGTGTATATGTATATTATTCCATATAATATTTCTTTTATGCGGGCGTATTTAGTAATGCTTTTGATGACTTTGTTTAAAAAGTATCTAAATCAATTAGACTGCTTTAGTCTTGTTGCTATGTTTTTTGTATTTATGAATCCATATATTATTTATAATTTATCTTTTGTTTTTTCCTATTTTATGTATTTAATAATTATTTTGATTAATCATCATAGGTACCTGAATGAGATAGTTTATGGAGCTAGCGTACCAATCGTTATTTCGATTCAATATCGAATTAATATACTGTCATTGTTTTTAGGGATTATTTTAACACCACTGATTTCAGTGTTATATCAACTGCTATGGTTATATGTGATTTTTGGTAATTTCTTTAAACCGGTTATTAGTCTAGTAATTGAAGTTCTAGATAATATTGTTGTTTTTAGTACGGACTTCTCTTTTTTTATTAATTTTTCTAAACCATCTTTATTTTTTATTTTAGGATATTACTATATTTATTTTAAATTAATAGTCAAAATAAATATTAAACAGCGAATTCACCGTGAGATTCTATTACTGCTAAGTTTAGTGATCATGTTTTATTTTAAACCATACTATCAGACTTTTGGTCAAGTGGTTATGATTGATGTAGGTCAAGGTGATTGTTTTTTTATTCAACAGCCTTATAATCAAGGAAATATTTTAATCGATACTGGGGGATTGCGAAATAAAGATCTAGCTGCTTTAACATTAGTACCATATTTACGTTCGGTAGGAGTGTTTAAATTAGATCATGTTTTTATTTCTCATGATGATTTTGATCATAGTGGAGCTTATCAGTCACTTGCGGATCAAATTGAAATTGGACATACTATTACATCATACCAAGATAAATTTAAAATTGGGCAGGTAGAAATTGAGATACTGAAAACACCTGAATCAACAGATAATAATGATAGTTCGTTAGTTTTGTTGGTAACGATCAATAAGTTGAAATATTTATTTACAGGGGATATATCCAATGCAGTAGAACGACAGTTGATCAACGATTATCCAGAGCTTAAAATTGATGTATTAAAGGTTTCCCACCATGGCAGTAATACGGGGACTAGTGCAGCTTTTTTAAATGCAATAAAACCTAAAATTGCCCTAATTAGCTGTGGTAAAGATAATTATTATGGTCATCCCCATGATGATGTAATTACCCGCTTAAATGATTATGGAGTAAAGGTTTATCGTAGTGATGAAATGGGCATGGTGAAGATTGTTTATTATGGTGATGATAATTATATTTTCAATGACTTTAATGATTAAATAGTCTATAATTATTACTGTTGGAGGAACGATAAATGATATTTGTAATATATGGTGAAGAAAGTTTTTTGATGGAACAAAAATTACAGTCTTTAAAAAAAGAATATGATTGTAATGAGGATAATATGAATATTTCAACATATCGGGCTAATGAAGATAGTTTAGAAGAAGTTTATGAAGATTTGATCACACCTCCTTTTTTAACCGACAAGAAAATGGTTGTGTTGAAAAACCCTTATTTTTTAACGACAAAGAAAGTAAAAAAAGATAATAATGAGTTAGAGTATTTTGAAAAATGTTTAATTAATAGTGAAGAAGTAATATTTGTAATTTATCATGTTGGTAAAGATTTTGATGAGCGTAAAAAAATTGTTAAAAATTTACGTAAACAAGCACAATTTTTTGAAATAGATAAAGTTAATCATTATAAGCTATCAGACAGTACACGTCAAGCAATCAGACGTCGAGATGCAACGATCGATGATGATGCATTAGAATTATTATTGAGTCGTTTAGGAGATAGTTTGAATAATGTTGCTCTTGAGGTGGAAAAACTATGTTTGTACAGCAAACATATTACATATGATATTGTTGATGAATTGGTAAGTAAGCCGTTGGATGAAAATGTTTTTGCATTAACTAGTGCGATTCTTCAAAAAGATCGAAGAAAAATGTTTTCGATTTATCATGATCTAATGATTTTAAATGAGGAACCAATTAAGTTGATTGTTCTTATAGCGGGTCAAATGCGGCTAATTTACCAAGTTAAATTATTGGATCGTAAAGGTTATAATGATAAAGAAATTGGAAAAATACTGGGAGTTAATCCTTACCGATTAAAATATGTTCGTCAAGAAGGAAAAGATTTTGATTTAAATGAATTATTGCAATGTTTAGATGATTTATCACGTCTTGATGTAGAAATCAAAACAGGTAAAATGGATAAAAAAATGGGTTTAGAATTATTTATGGTAAGAATTTAGGAGGTATTATGGAATCATTAAGAGAGTTATATAAAATTGGGGTTGGACCATCTTCGTCCCATACGATGGGACCACAAAGAGCGGCATTAAAGGTTAAGGAAACCTATCCTCAGGCTACACATTTTGAAGTATATCTACATGGCTCGTTAGCATTGACAGGGAAAGGCCATTTAACAGATTACATTATTGAAGAAACTTTAGGTAAAGATAGTGTTAAGATATACTTTGTTAATACAGCATTACCTAAACATCCAAATGGGATGATTTTTGAAATATATCGGGAAAATCAATTGCTTGATAAAATTACAGTTTATTCAGTAGGTGGTGGAGCTTTAATGTATGATGATAGTTCTTTGCAACCTTCTAAGCAAGTATATCCGCATGGTAATTTAACGGAAATTTTAGAATATTGTGATCGTAAAGGAATCAATTTATATGATTATACAATCGAGTATGAAGATGAGCATTTTAAAGCTTATTTATTTGAAGTACTAAATGCAATGTTTGCTTGTGTTGAAGCTGGATTATCAACAACGGGAGTTATTCCAGGAAAACTGGGATTGAAAAGAGTTGCTAAATCAATGTATCAACAAGCAATCAACACACGTCGTAGTGGAGAACGAGATCGCTTATTAGTTAGTAGTTATGCTTATGCGGTTAGTGAAGAAAATGCCAGTGGACATCGTATTGTTACTGCACCGACATGTGGAGCTAGCGGAGTTTTACCAGCAGTCTTATATTATTGTTACAAACAATTAGAAATTCCTCGAAAAGAGATTATAAAAGCATTAGCAGTAGCTGGAATATTTGGCAATGTTATTAAAACAAATGCAACTATTTCTGGCGCTGATGGTGGTTGTCAGGCAGAAATCGGAAGTGCTTGTGCAATGGCAGCGGCTGCTTATGGCTGGATTTTAGAACTTAATAATAATCTGATTCAATATGCTGGTGAAATGGGCTTAGAACATAATCTTGGTTTAACATGTGATCCTGTAGGCGGCTATGTTCAAATTCCTTGTATTGAGCGTAATGGTTTTGGTGCACTTAGAGCAATGGATGCGGCGATGTATGCTAAGCAGCTGGGTTACTTGAGAAAAAATAAAGTTTCTTTTGATGCGGTTGTTCGGGTGATGAAAGAAACAGGAAAAGATTTAAATAGTGCGTATAAGGAAACTTCTTTAGGTGGTTTGGCTAAAGAATTTGGTTTTGAAAATGAAGACTAATTCATTATATCTGCATATTCCTTTTTGTGAACAAATTTGTGCATATTGTGACTTTTGTAAAGTTTTTTATAACGAACATCAAGCCGATGATTATTTGGCGGTTTTAAAGCATGAACTTCAAGCTTTAAATATTACAGAGCCGCTAAAGACTATATATATTGGTGGTGGAACACCGAGCAGTTTAAATGATGAACAATTAGAATGGCTGATGGATATTATTAAACCATACATAAGTAGTGAGACTAAAGAGGTGTCCATAGAAGTTAATCCAGAAAGTATCGATTATTATAAATTAGATATTTTAAAAAGAGGTGGTGTTAGCCGTTTAAGTATCGGGGTTGAAACATTTAATGATATCCTTTTAAAAAAGATTAATCGCCAGCATACGAGTATACAAGTTGAGCGGATTATCGATTATGCACGCAAAATTGGTTTTAATAATATTTCAATTGATCTTATGTATGGTTTGCCTAATCAAACGATTACGGATATAAAAAATGATTTAGCTAAGGTTAGACAGTTACCGATCGAGCATATTTCTTACTACTCACTAATTTTAGAAGATCATACTGTCTTGAAAAATCTAAATTATCAACCGCTTGATGAAGAGGTGGAATCGAAAATCACTCAATTGATAGAGGAATCTTTAGAACAAATAGATTTCCATAAATATGAAATCAGTAATTTTGCGAAAACTGGATATGAGTCACTTCATAACCTAGCTTATTGGCAGTATGATAACTATTATGGAATTGGGGTAGGAGCCAGTGGAAAAATTGATGATTGCTTAATAGAACATAATCGTAATTTAAATGCTTATTTACGTCGTCAAAATACAATCACAAAGATGATTAATTCTAAAGAAGAAACGATGTTTAACCATTTAATGATGTCATTACGTTTGGTGAAAGGCTTAGATTTAAAAGAATTTGAAAAGAGATATGGTCTTAGAGCAGTTGATGTTTATCAAACTGCTATTGATAAACATTTGAAGATGAAAACGTTAGTAATTGAAAATGATTATTTACATGCAACTAGTGAATCAATTAAGTTATTAAATGAAATCTTAATAGATTTTTTATAAACGGGGATAATTAGATGAGTTATCGTATAGTGAACGGTTAAATCTTCTAAATTGGGTTTACAATAGGAAATAAAAGATGTATAATCAAATAGTAATCATTACTAATAAGGAGATTGGGATATGAACAATAAAGCATTTTTTAAGTTAAGTTATGGGTTGTATGTTGTATCTAGCAGTTGTGATGGTAAGGATAGTGCTTGTATTGCTAACACTTTTGTACAGGTTACTTCAGAGCCGGCACGAGTTTGTATTACGCTGAATAAAAATAATTATACTACATCGTTAATTGAAAATAGTTGTGTTTATAACGTTGGGGTATTACTTGATGATATTGATATGGATGTTATCAGAAGATTTGGTTTTCAGTCTGGTAAAGATGTTAACAAATTTGATGGGATTGATTATGAAGTTGATTGTCAAAATATTAAACAAATCACCGAAGGAATAGCTGCTTCATTTAGTGTTAAAGTTATTTCAATGACAGATGTTGGAACACATATTATGTTTGTTGGCGATGTTATTGATTGTAAAGTGATTAATGAAGGTGAAGTATTAACTTATGCAAATTATCATAATAAGAAAAATGGAACAACACCTAAAAATGCTTCTAGTTATCAAGCAGATACTTCAAAACATGGTTGGAGATGTACTGTTTGTGGATTTATTTTAGAAGCAGATGAATTGCCTGAAGATTTTATTTGTCCAGTTTGTAAACAACCGGCAAGTGTTTTTGAAAAAATTTAACAGCCTTAGGGCTGTTTTTTTTGTGATTTTATCAAGGAATTAGATTGATTATAGAGTTGTTTTAAATAGAAATCGGATTTATAATTCTTTTTTTATTTTTTAGCACAAAGGTGTTGACAGTGCTAATTATTGATGTATAATGTATTTAGCACAAAGGAAAGATGAGTGCTAAGGGTGGTGAAACTGATGCTTACAGCGAGGCAACTATTAGTATTTAAATGTATTGTTGATGAGTTTATTGAAACGGCTGAACCAGTTGGGTCAAAAGCTTTGATGACAAAATATCAATTGCCTTATTCAAGTGCAACCATTCGTAATGAGATGAGTTTTCTTGAAGAGTATGGTTATTTAGAAAAAACTCATACATCTTCCGGACGAGTTCCTTCGGTTGAAGGATATCGATTCTATGTTGATAATCTTGCAAAGCGGGATCTAGATGAAGGGATTAAAAACCAAGTAGCGCAAATTTTTAGCGATCGTCATCGTGGTTTGAATGAAATCATTCATGAAAGTTGTGAGATGTTAAGTGAACTAACGCATCTAACATCGGTAGTCTTGGGACCAGATTCTAGCGAAGATACTTTGCAGCAAATCAATATTGTTCCTTTGAATGATAACCGAGTTACTGCGATTATTATTACGAATCAAGGCTATGTTGAAAACAAGGTGTTTGATTTAAACCGTAATCATAAAATTGATGATTTGGTGAGTTGTGTTGCAGTGATGAATGATTTATTGATAGGGACACCGATTGATCAGGTAGCATTTCGTTTAGAACGTGATGTAAAACCGGTGTTATCAGCTAAAATCAAGGAGCATGAGGAATTATTTAATGCTTTTCTTGAAGCTTTTGTTCGATTTGCTTCGAGCAATGTATATTTTTCAGGAAAAGAAAATATGTTATACCAGCCTGAGTATAATGATGTAAATAAATTGAGAAGAATCGTTAGTGCATTTGAAAACTCTCAAGTATGGAATGCCTTACAACCTTTATCTGATGAAGAAGGAGTAACGGTAAGAATTGGTTCTGATTCACCGATTAATGAAATTGAGGATGTATCGGTCATCTCAGCTTCATTTAGAACAGGAGAGAGAACCAAGGGATCTATTTCAGTAATTGGGCCAACAAGAATGCCTTATGAAAAAGTAGTTTCCTTAGTAGAGTATATTTCAAGGAATATTGAAGAGGCGTTCTTTGACGAATCAGATGATTCAAACGATGAATAGAGGTGAATGTAGTGGCTAAGGAAAAAGAAACAGTAGTAGATGAAGAATCTACAGAAAAGACTGCAGAAGAAACAGTTGAAACAAAAGAAGATGAAATTACAGTTGAAGATCAACTTAAGAATTTAGAAGATGAAGTAAATACTTGGAAAACTGATTATTATAAAGTGTTTGCTGATATGGAAAATCTTAAGAAGAGATTACAAAACGAACATGCTAATGCAATGAAATTTATGATGCAATCATTTATTGAAGAATTATTACCTGTTGTAGATAATTTTGAAAGATCGTTAGCTGTAGTTGATCCTAGTGATGAAATTAAAAACTTTTTGAAGGGTTATGAAATGATTTATAACCAACTGATGGAAGTATTAAAGTCACAAGGTGTTGAAGTAATTAAAACTGAGGGTGAAGAGTTTGATCCAAACTTCCATCAAGCAGTTATGACCGTAAAAGATGATAACTTTAAAACAAATATGATTGTTGAAGAGTTACAAAAAGGATATAAGTTAAAAGATCGCGTTATTCGTGCATCTTTAGTAAAAGTAAGTGAATAAATAGGAGGAATTTAATTATGGGTAAAATTATTGGTATTGACTTAGGTACAACAAATTCATGTGTCAGTGTTATGGAAAACGGTGAAGTTAAAGTAATCGCTAATCCAGAAGGAAACAGAACAACTCCTTCAGTAGTATCATTTAAAAATGGAGAAATTATCGTTGGTGAAGCTGCTAAACGTCAAGCAGTAACTAATCCAGATACAATTATGTCAGTTAAACGTCATATGGGTACTGATCATAAAGAACATGCAAATGGTAAAGACTATACACCACAAGAAATTTCAGCAATGATCTTACAAAACTTAAAAGCAACAGCTGAAGCATATTTAGGTGAAACTGTAACACAAGCAGTTATTACAGTTCCTGCATACTTTAACGATGCACAACGTCAAGCTACTAAAGATGCTGGTAAAATTGCTGGTTTAGAAGTAGAACGTATTATCAATGAACCAACTGCTGCTGCTTTAGCGTTTGGATTAGATAAATTAGATCAAGAACAAAAAGTATTAGTATATGACTTAGGTGGAGGTACATTTGACGTTTCTATCTTAGACTTAGCTGATGGAACTTTTGAAGTATTAGCTACTGCTGGGGATAATAAACTTGGTGGTGATGATTTTGATGAAAAAATCATGAATTGGGTTGTTGAAGAATTCAAAAAAGATCAAGGTGTTGATTTATCAAATGATAAAATGGCAATGCAACGTGTTAAAGAAGCTGCTGAAAAAGCTAAAAAAGACTTATCAGGAACTATGCAAACACAAATTTCATTACCATTCATCTCAGCTGGTGCAGCGGGGCCTTTACACTTAGAATTAACATTAACTAGAGCAAAATTTGATGAATTAACTCGTGATTTAGTTTTAAGAACTGAAACTCCTGTACGTCAAGCATTGAAAGATGCTGGTATGGACCCAACTGAAATTCATCAAGTATTATTAGTAGGAGGTTCTACTCGTATTCCTGCTGTTCAAGAATCAGTTAAAAAATTATTAGGAAAAGATCCAAATAAATCTGTTAACCCTGATGAAGTAGTATCTATGGGTGCTGCAATTCAAGGTGGGGTTATTGCTGGTGATGTTAAAGATGTATTATTACTAGATGTTACTCCATTATCATTAGGTATTGAGACTATGGGTGGTGTAATGACAGTATTAATTGAAAGAAATACAACTATTCCAACAACTAAATCTCAAGTATTCTCAACTGCTGCTGATAATCAACCTGCTGTAGATATCAACGTTTTACAAGGTGAAAGATCAATGGCTAAAGATAATAAACAATTAGGTTTATTTAAATTAGACGGTATTGAACCAGCTCCACGTGGTGTACCTCAAATCGAAGTAACTTTCAGCATTGACGTTAATGGTATCGTAAATGTTAAAGCTAAAGATTTAAAATCTCAAAAAGAACAATCTATCGTTATTCAAAACTCAACTGGTTTAAGTGATGAAGAAATTGATAGAATGGTTAAAGAAGCTGAAGCTAATAAAGCTGAAGATGAACAAAAACGTAAAGATATCGAAACAAGAAATAAAGCTGAACAAATGATTAATGAAATCGATAAAGCTTTAGCAGAACAAGGTGACAAAATTGATGCTACTCAAAAAGAATCTGCTGAAAAATTAAAAGATGAGTTAAAGGCAGCTTTAGATAACAACGATATGGCTACATTAGAAGCTAAAATGTCTGAATTAGAACAAATGGCACAACAAATGGCTTCATATGCATATCAACAACAAGGTGGAGCAGGAGCTAGTGATACAAATACTGGTACAGCAAATGCACAAGATGATAATGTTGTTGATGCAGATTTCGAAGAAAAGAACTAATCATTTAAAGCCAAGGCTTTGCCGCCTTGGTTTTAAATAGTATAAAAAGAGGGTGAAAATATGGCTGATAAAAGAGATTATTATGAAGTCTTAGGTGTAAGTAAACAGGCTTCAGCCGATGAGATCAAACGAGCTTATCGTAAAAAAGCAAAACAATATCATCCTGATGTCAACAAAGAGCCTGGTGCTGAAGAAAAGTTCAAAGAAGTCCAAGAAGCTTATGAAGTATTATCAGATGCTAATAAAAAAGCCACTTATGACCGCTTTGGTCATGCTGCATTTGAGCAAGGTGCTGGTAATGGTGGTGCTGGTGGTTTTGGTGGATTTGGATTTGAAGATGTTGATTTAGGAGATATTTTTGGATCTTTCTTTGGTGGTGGCGGAAGATCACGTCAAAGAAATACAGGACCACGTCGTGGTGATGATCGCTTAATGCGTTTAAATATCAGTTTCATGGAAGCAGTAAATGGTGTAAAGAAAGATATTAAAGTTACTTATGATGCACCATGTACTCATTGTAACGGTAGTGGGGCTAAAAATCCTAATGATGTCCAAACGTGTTCACGCTGTGGTGGACGTGGAACTGTTCAACAGCAGCAAAGTTCACCATTTGGGACATTTGTAACTGAAACTACTTGTCCTGACTGTAATGGAACTGGAAAAGTTGTTAAAGAGAAATGTCCACATTGTCATGGACGTGGATATGAAACTAAGACAGTGACAGTACAATTAGATATACCAGCTGGTATTAATTCTAATCAACAATTGCGCGTAGCTGGCAAAGGTGGACGAGGAGCAAATGGTGGACCTAATGGAGATTTATTTGTAGAAATTCAAGTAGGAAGTCACGAACATTTTAAACGTGAAGGGCGAAATATTCATATTACTATTCCTGTTTCTAATGTAGATGCTACATTAGGATGTGAAGTTGATGTTCCAACTGTTCAAGGGGATGTTACAGTAAAAATTCCTGCTGGAACACAATCAGGAACAATACTGCGTCTAAAAGGTAAGGGCGTTAAAGATCTTCGTAGTACTAATTATGGTGATGAAATGGTTAGAATCGAAGTTAAGATTCCGACTAAACTTTCATCTGAAGAAAAAGAATTATATACTAAATTATCAAAACTTTCAAAGAAGAAAGAATCAATTTTTGATGCATTTAAACGTCAATTTAAAAAATAAAAACGAAGGAAAAATATTCTTCGTTTTTTATTTTTTTAAGAATGATTATTTTTTTTTCATTTCAATGATTAATCTTTTCATATGAGCTTCAAACATGATATACATGCCAATAAAAATTGTTTCAGCAATCAGAGAAAAAGATATCATAATAACTACAACAGAAGCCAATGGACCGTATACGCTAGTATAATCTGCTATGCTAAAATAAAATTCAAGAGCAGATAATAAAATTAACATCAGTATACTTGAACAAAAGGCTCCTTTTACAATGTCAAAAATGTGAACATGAACATCTGGAATAATCTTATATAATAAAAATAAAATAATAAAAAAAACTAAAAATAAATATAAATCACCAAGTACTAAAATATCTTTAAAATTAATAAAACAATTAATTAGAGGGATGATTGTTAATATGGATATTATTAGTAATAATAAAACGAAAACAGCAATCGTTTTTAAAAGCATTAATAATTGTTCAATAATTATATTCCTTTGATGTGCAGAAGGAAATAAGTTTTTTGAAATTCCATAAAGCTGGTTGATTCCTCGACTAACAACAAATAATGAGATAAATAAGATAATTATTGATGATAAAGTAATATGACTTGATTTTAAGGATGCAATTATTATGTTAGAAAATTCAGGAGTTAAGTAGTTTTTTAGTAATTGTTCTAAGGTGCCAAGATCAACATTTAATATGGAGGCAAAGAAGGCAAACAGTGAACAAATCGGTATGATTGACATGATTAAATAGTAAGCAAAGCATAAACCAGCATTTTTATTAACTTTATAGCGGTAGTCGAGGACCCGATTATTAATACGATAATATAATCTTTGAATTAGTTTTTTCATTTCTATCACCTACTTTTTATTGTACCTTACTTTTTATTTAGATGTATAGATATTAAAACAAAAAAATTAGCCAAAACGGCTAATTTTTAGATTAATCATTTTTTATATCGTCACCATTGGTAGAAATAACTTTTTTATACCAATAAAAACTTTTCTTTTTATAACGTTTCATATCTTTTAAGTCTTTATCATCCCGATTAACATAAATAGTACCATAGCGTTTAGACATTTCTCCTTGAGAACTCAAAATGTCAATTGGTCCCCACATTAAATATCCACGACAGTCAACACCTTCATTAATTGCTAATGCGATTTGCTCAAGATGATCTTTCATGTAATCAATTCTTGTATCATCGATAACGGTTTCATTTTCTAAAATATCACGCATTCCAAAGCCGTTTTCAACGACCATAATCGGTAAACGATATTTCGCATAAATATCCCTTAAACCAATACGTAAACCAAGGGGATCGATTTGCCAACCCCATTCACTAGCTTTTAAATATGGATTGGTAGCTGCTTTTGCATTACCGTTCATTTCAATGCTTAGTTTGCCATGTGAAGCTACTGTTGAAAAATAATAACTTAATGATAGCCAGTCAACCTTATTCTTTTTGAGCAACTCTAAATCTCCATCTAGCATTTTTGGCAGATTATTTTCATTTTTCATTTTTGCCATCATGTAACTTGAATACTCCCCGTACGTAAACATATCAAAATACATGTCTGTAAGTGCCATTTGATTTCGAGATTCTAGCTCGTCAAGAGGATTACAAGTGGCGGCATAAGCAGGAATATATATTACCATTCCTAAGACTTTAGCATCAGCGATAGTATGAACTTTTTCAACAACTTTAGCATGAGCAACAAAAGTATTGTGAACCAGCTGATTAATAAATGTTTGTTCGTCAATGTCTTTTGGACAAACGGCACCATAAGCTACCTTACTGCTGCCTGGTAAAGCAATTGCATTTTGTTCGTTAAATGAAATCCATTTTTTTACACGATCACCATAACGGTCAATCATTTTATTAGCATAGGTAACAAACATATCTACTACTTCCCGTGAATAAAATCCGTTATATTTATTCATTAGCAATTGGGGCATTTCGAAGTGATATAATGAGCACATTGGCTCCATTCCATGCCGAATCATTGAATCAATAAAATCATCATAGAATTGCATACTTTCTTCACTAAAGTTAATACCATCTGGGCATACTCTTGACCAGTCAATTGAGAAACGATAACTGGTGAAGCCCATTTCTTCAAATAATGAAAAATCGTCATCATAACGATGATAGCTATCAATTCCGTCTTTAAAATCACTATGTTCTGGTTTAGGGAAGAGATCACACACTGCAGGACTTTTACCACCTGCGTTATAAGCACCTTCGCTCTGGTGAGCGGTTACAGCACCACCCCATAGAAAATCTTTTGGAAATGTCATTTAATTATCCTCCTAATTTATATAGTATTATCATATTAGGAAATAATTGAGGTGTAAATACATTGGCCTTGTTTATTAATATAGTTTCATTGAATAAGAAAATAATGTAAATTTAATGAAAAAAAGTTTCAAAAAAACCAATCATAGAATAACTATAATTGGATAAAATAAAAATAGTACCGCAGTACTATTTATATTATTAAGCTGATTTTCTCAAAGTTCTTAATTCTCTAGCAGAAATTCTTACAGTCGTAGGTTTACCATCTACTAAAATAGTAGCTTTTTGTAAATTAACATTCCATTTTCTTCTACTTGAGTTTAATGCATGAGAACGTGTATTTCCAGACATAGGTCCTTTACCACTGATTTGACATTTTCTTGACATAGGTTCTCCTCCTCTTCATTAGTAGTGTTTTAACGTACTTGCATATAGTATCATTTTTAGTTTTAAATTGCAATTATTTTTTGAAAAATTATTACATTTTTTTTGCTTGAATTTTTTTTATGGTTTGTTACAATAATTTCTGACTGCAATATAATTGTCAAGAACGAATTTTTAAGATATAATTAGTTATTGATGAATACAATTCAATTGTATACGAGGAGGTATATAAATGATTGAAAAAAATAATAATATGGGAACTGTTAACATTTCTTTAGATGTTGTTGCTACAATTGCTGGCGGTGCTGCAATTGAATGTTATGGCGTTGTTGGAATGGCAAGTCAAAAAAAATTAAAAGATGGTTATTATGATTTGTTACGTAAAGAAAATTATTCTAAGGGAATCGTTGCTCGAGATGGTGAAACTGGTTTAATTTTAGATCTATATGTTTTATTAGGATATGGAATTAAAATGACGGAAGTATTACGTGAAGTCCAAAAGAAAGTTAAATATGTAGTTGAGTCTACTTTAGATGTAAATGTCGAATCAGTGAATGTATATGTTCAAGGTGTTCGAGGAATAGAGTAGAGGAGATAGAAGATGAAAGTTGTAACTGGAAAATTATTTAAAGAGATGGTTTTATGTGGCGCAAATACGTTGCATAATAATCATCCTGAAATTGATGCATTAAATGTCTTTCCTGTACCTGATGGTGATACTGGAACAAATATGTCTTTGACATTTTCTGCTGGTGCTAAAGAAATTGAGGGAATGGATTCAAATAATATTGGAGAAATTTCAAAAAAATTATCTAAGGGACTTTTAATGGGAGCTCGAGGAAATTCTGGAGTTATCTTATCACAAATTTTTAGAGGGGTTTCAATGGCACTTCAAGGTCATGAAGAAGCTGACGCAGTACTTTGGGCTCAAGCACTAGAAAGTGGTGCAAAGGTTGCTTATAAAGCTGTTATGCGTCCTGTTGAAGGAACTATTTTAACAGTGATTAGAGAATCGAGTGAAGCGGTAGTAAAATACGCAAAGCCTGGAATGGAAATTGAAGATGTTTTCTCTTATTTTGTTAAAGAAGCAGAGGCTTCATTAGAAAGAACACCGGAATTATTACCAGTTTTAAAAGAAGTTGGAGTAGTAGATAGTGGTGGAGCAGGACTACTATTAGTTTTTACTGGCTTTTTAGCTGGATTAGCAGGAGAAACAGTCGATTATGTAGAAATTAAATCATCTGATTCCGCGATGAATGCTGTAGCTGATATTGAAGGTGGAGAAGAAGGTTATGGATATTGTACAGAGTTTATTGTTCGTCTAGAGCCTTCTTTGGTTGATAAATTTAAAGAGGAGCAATTAAAGAAAGAATTAGCGAGAATTCCTGGTGAAAGTATTGTTGTTGTTCAAGATGAAGATATCGTTAAAGTTCATGTTCATACTTTAAAACCTGGTAATGCTTTAAACATTGCTCAACGATTTGGTGAATTTGTTAAACTGAAAATTGAAAATATGCAAGAACAGGCAGATACTATTCAAAGTAATGCAGGAACGATTGTCGGAGTTGATGACAATGCTAAACCAAAACGTGAAGCTAAAGAAACAGCAGTTATCTCTGTTTGTGCAGGTGATGGTCTAAAGGATGCTTTTTTAGAACTACATTGTGATTATGTTGTTAGTGGTGGACAAACAATGAATCCATCAGCTGAGGATATGGTTCAAGCAGTTAGAGATGTAAATGCGAAAAATGTAATTATTCTTCCAAACAATTCTAATATTGTTATGACTGCGCAACAAACAGCAACAATTTTAGAAGATGAAGTAAATGTTATTGTTATTCCAACGAAAACTATTCCTCAAGGGTTATCAGCATGTATCATGTTTAATCCTGATGCTTCATTGGATGATAATGTTGCTGAAATGACAGAAGCAGTAGGAAATGTAAAAACAGGACAAGTAACTTTTGCAATTAAAGATACTAATATCGATGGTGTAGAAATTAAAGCTAACGACTATATGGCTTTGGTGGAAAAAGATATTGTTGCTTGTAAAGATAATAAATTAAAAGCATTAAAAGTTGTTTTAGAAAAACTAGTAGATGAGGATGCTGAATTGATTACATTGATTTATGGTGAAGACGTAAATGATGATGACATTGAAGAAATTGAAAGTTTTGTTGAAGATAATTTTGAGGCTGAATTAGAAGTAGTAAATGGTAAACAGCCTGTTTATTCATTTATAGTTGGTGTAGAATAAATTCAATTCTCAAAAAGTACCGATATAATCAGCACTTTTTTAATTGATATTCAAATTTTACGCTTATTTTACGCTTATTTACGCACTAATTTGGAAATATTAAGTAAAAAAGCCTGTTTTTTATTGGTCATCTTCAAGATTGAATTCGGTTAGTTGAGCTATCTGATGTTCCTTGGATTTTAAGACATCAGCATATATATTAGCTGTTGTTTGAATATCATTATGGCCTAGATGAGAAGAGACTACTTTTATATCTACATCGTTCATAAGTAACAATGTTGCATTAGCATGTCTTAAGAAGTGAACTGTTATATATTCATAATCAGTTCCTTTTTTTACTGCGTTTAATCTTTTATTGATATTATTTCTATGTATATAATCTCCTAATGGAGTAGAGAAAACTATATTAGGATTAATATATTGTTCTTTTAAAAATTGTTTTCTTTCATTTTGTTCTTGTTGGACCATTTTAAGAATGTTAAAAACGGTGTTAGACATTCCTAGTATTCGATAGCTGTTATTTGTTTTTGGTGGTCCAATAATTGGATCCTTTCCGACAAAATTAATAGTTTTGTTGATATTAATTTCTTTATTTTTAAAATCAATATCATTCCAAGTTAAAGCTAAAGTTTCTCCAATACGCATTCCTGTATAAATTTGAAATTGGATAACTGCATTATGAACTGAAAAATCATTTGTTTTTTTTATGATATCTTTAATTTGATTAATTTCTAATGGCCTTTTCTTGATTGATTTATTAATGCTAGGCTTTATTGCATGATTACATGGATTTTCTTTAATCCATCCTTGAGAAATAGAAAATTCAAATAATCTATTTAATGCTGAAAAAACTGTTTGAACATAGGAATCTTTATAATACTGTTTTGGACGTAAAGGTTTCCCGGTTTTTCTATCTCTAACAATGGCAACATCATTTAAAAAGATAGTTATGCGACTGGTAGAAATATCACCAATACGGTAGTTCCCTAATTCAGGTAAAATCTTATTTTGGACTAAACTATCAAGTGAGTATATGGTTGATTCTCTTAATTTATTTGGAGCATAGTATTTCTTATACCACGACCATACTTCAGATAGTTTTTTATCAATACCAGTACTTTGTTTCATTTGAAATTGATTTTGAAATTCTAATTCCATTTCTTTTGCAATCTGTCTAGCTTTGCGTATTCCCATACCTTTAGGTTGTTTAAATGATTTATATTTACGATTTTGAACATATTGACCTCGTCGATCAATTTTATAACCTTCAAATACAGTTATATAAAATGAAATAGTACCATCTTTATTCTTTTTTTCACGAATACTCATTTTGAATTTCCTTTCTTAATAGTATTTAAATATTTTTTTAAATCAACAAGTGCTATATTATGTTGTTTTAATGATTTTAGTATTTGAATAGATTTTTTATCAAGTAATAATATTGATTCTACATATTCATCATGATTGATATAAAAATCTTGTTTTAATAAAAAATCTAACGAGACATTATATAGTTTAGGAAGCGTGTAAAGAACTTTATTACTTGGAGTACGTGTACCTTTTTCGTAATGGCTTAAAGCTTGTTTTGTCATAAATCCACTCGCTTTAGCTGCTTCTACTTGGGTATATCCAGCATATAATCTAGCATATTTAAATCTGTTATTTATGTGTTTACGTTTCATATAAATGATTCTTATAGTGCCTTTGTATAAAGAAATTTATACGTTTTATTTTGTTATAATCTATAATACTATTTAATAGTGACAGTAATTCATCATCGATACCTAAAACTTTATCCATATAATCATTATGATTTTTATAATCATCTAAACAGAGCAGGTAATCAGTAGATACTTTTAGTACTTCATGCATTCGTATTATTGTATCAACATTAGGTAATCGTTTTGATTTTTCATATGACATTATAGTTGCTTTACCACCTTTGAATCCAAGTAGTGATGACAATTGTGGTTGAGTAAGTTTCATTGTTCTTCGACATTCTTTAAAGCGATTGGGTAAGTTTTTATCTTTGTAATATGTAACCATTTTTTCTCCTTTCTTAGATGTATCAAAGTATAGCAGTCTGTTGACATAATCATTATAAGAATGAAAAAAATTATTACAAAGGTACGATTTTTCAGCACAGTTTGTTTTTCTTTATATAGTTCATGTATGTTTTATGAAAGTATATTTTCGTGAATTATTATGATTAAAAGTTTAATAACTTTTTTAAAATTAAATATAAAATTTTGCGGATATCTTATGAATTTAAGGTATCCGCTTTTTTATTAGGCAGGTGAACTATATGGAGTATGTATATAAGGTGGTGAATCTACAACAGTTAGATGAATTTCCAAATCATCCATATCAGGTAAGAATAGATGAAGATTTAAGAAATCTTCAAAAAAGCATCATGGAAAGAGGAGTTGATGAACCATTGATTGTTAGAAAGATTAATGACAGGTATCAAATCATATCTGGACATCGAAGAATGAAGGCCTGCCAATTGGCTGAGATTAACGATGTACCCGTCAGGATAGTTGATCTTAATGATGACGAAGCTGTAATCATGATGATTGACAGCAATTTGCATAGAAGAAAATTATTGAAAAGTGAGTTAGCATTTGCCTATCGAATGAAATATGAAGCTTTAAAACATCAAGGAAAAGTAATTGATGAAGCTTCGTATCCAGTGGATACGAAGTATAATACAGATTCAGCTCAAAGAATTGCAAATGAAAAAGGTACTAGTAGAGCACAAATATTTCGCTATATACGTTTGACTTATTTAAATAAAGAACTACTTAATCTGGTTGATGAAGAAAGAATTGCTTTTCGACCAGCAGTAGAACTTTCATTTTTAAATGATAAACAACAGGAAATGCTTTTAAAAGTTATAGAAGAACTTGATGCAACACCTAGTTTATCTCAGGCTAAATTCTTTAAAGAACTGGCACAAGATGATGAGCTGGATGAAGAAACCATCTATGATGAATTATTGCAGGAAAAGCCAAATCAAAAGGAAAAATTAAAATTGGAAGCCAGTAAATTAAGACAGTATTTTCCTAGAGGTGTGACACCTCTGGAAATGCAGGAAGCTATCTTTTATTTGTTGGAAGAACACAGTGATGAACTGGAACAGTATATGGCCACTTCATATGAACTGAAGATATAAAAAACAAGTAAGAAAAGCTTAGTTGTCTATTTACCAGCGGGAGAGAGGAAAAATGATAAGTAATAATGTTTATTTAAGATTCGATACTTTTGATGATGAAAAAAGTGTATTGAATTTTATTAAGGAAGAAAAAAATTTTAAAGCTAATTCTAAAACATGGAAGAAAGATATCTACAAGTTATTGAGATATAAAAAGAAGCATTTAAGGAATTTTGGTAAAGATAATCAGTATCGTAATATTTTTGGCTATTATCTGAAGATCATGATTCCCGATACTTTTGATAAAAGAGTTGATGAGTTTGTGAGAGAAACTATGTTAGAAATTGATAAACGATTTTTAAAAGACTTGTATGTTTATAAAATAATTACAGAAGGTAAAGGAATGTATGTTGAGATTATCTGTTTTACAAGATATGTGTATAAAAGAGCAAAGAGATGTCTAAAGAAATATCAGCGTGATTATTACTATGATCAAAAGACAAAAAAATTATGCAAGAAGAATCATCCTGATGCTGTATTAAAAGCTAAAAAGGGTGATCTTATGCTGGATAGCAATGGTCATGAAATATATGAAGCTGTTGAGGTCAAAACAGTTGAAGATAGAATCTTTGTTTATAAAACAATTCAGCAATTAACACGAAGATTAAAGAATTCTGTGGCAACTGTCATTAAAGATGATCAGTATCATGAGCTGATTGTTAATATTGTTTCAAGAATTACCATTGTTAAAGATGATAGTTTGGCGGTTAAAAAATATAAACAACAAAGAAATATAGTTATCAGGAAAATCAATGAAATTATTCGATCTTTTGTTGAGCATATGAAATTGGGAAATCTTTTAACCATTTCGAAAATAGAAGAAGTCAATGAAGAATGGTGCAAAAAAGTTGATGAGATGGTTCATGAAAAAAGCTGTTGTTTTGATGATATGAAAGATTATCTTTATAAATGGTGGCAACAGAATATTATTGAAGTCATGTTCTAGTCGGTAAATTTACCGGGTAGAAAATTTGTACATTTGTTTATAAAGTGAAAAAGAAACAAAATAAAAGCAGAAAGGTTCCAGTAAAGCTGGATTAAGGGAAAAGAAAATGAAAATTATAAGTGTAATCAATCAAAAAGGTGGCGTTGGAAAAACGCAGACAAGTATTAATTTAGCAGTAAGCTTAAGCAGAAAGGGATATCGTGTACTGCTTATAGATGGAGATGCACAGGGCAATGCAACAAGCTATTTTGACAAAAAAGTAAATGATATCAATCTATCAAAATTTATAGAAAAAGAGTTTGATAATCAAGAACCATTAAAATGGCTTGAGGAGGCATTAGGTGATGCATTCTATGAATATGATATCAATGATGTTCTTTTAGGACAGTGTCAGATTAAAGAAGCAATATATACTACTGATTATGAAAATCTGTCTATTATACCATCTACAGAAACAAGACTGATCAATACAGATCAGCTTATAAAAGCTGCCAATAAAATGCAGCATAATCGTCTAAAGAAAGCGTTAAGGGATGTAAGAAAAGAATTTGATTATGTTGTCATTGATAATGCGCCAACATTTAATACAATCACTCTAAATACTTTATTTACTAGTGATGAAGTCATCATTCCTTTAAAAATTGGAAGATTTGAACTTGCAGGTTTTATCAAAACAATGAATGAACTGGAAAATCTAATGAATGACTTTGAATGCTTTTATCAGATCTATGTGCTTTTTAATATGATTCCTAGAGGTAAGAGACCTCTTTATAGTGCTTTCATTGAAAAAATCAGAAAAATATTTAGTTCAACAGATAAATTATATGAAATTAAAGTTTTAAATACCACAATAGGCTATCAGGATGCTGTTGCTTCTAAGTCAGCTATGTCCTGTCAGCTGTTAGTTGATACCAAGAGTAAGATTGCTGATGACTACAAAAGATTTGCAGAAGAAATATTAGAAAAAGAATAGTAGGTGATACATATGAGTTTAACAGATTTACAGAATATGCAACCTAAGATGAATCATCTGCTCGGTCTTAGAAAAATTGATATTGAAGATATAAAAGAAAATGATCATAACATTTTTGAACAAAGAGATATCGATGAACTGAAAGAAAATATCAAAAAAGATGGACTATTAAAACCGTTGGAGGTTTATCAGAATGGTGATCATTATATTTTGATAGGTGGACATCGTCGTTATAACGCTTTGTTGCAGCTGTATATGGATGATTTAATCGAACCAGAGATTAACTGTATTGTCTATCCCAAACCGGATTGTGAAAATAATGAATTGATTCAGATCATTGCTTCAAATGCTCAAAGAAACATGAGCAAAGCAGAACTGGTTGAAATAACAAGAATACTGTTAAAAATTTTAGAGAGTGAGCCGGACAGAAAACCAAAGGGCATGGAAACCAGAGTCTGGATAGGCGGATATTTAGGGGTATGTGGTAAGACAGCGCAGGAATATATCAATTTAGCAAGAGGAAAAAAGAAAGCTTCAAAAAAAGAAAGAGATACGTCTTTTGAATACGTTGAAACGTTACTTAGAGAGAAGTATTCAACTAAAGTAAAGGTGACTAAAAATAGATTGACACTTATTTACAATGGAGTGGATGATCTTAATAGAATACTTGAAATCATGAATTGTATAGAAAAATAAAATGGAGGACTTATATGTTTAAAGTAATTTTATGTGGAAAAATCTGTAGTGAATTGACTGTCAAAGAAGTTGGAGACAGAAAGGTATGTAATTTTACATTGGCATGTAAAAATGCATTTGATAAATATGAATCACATGTACGATGTTCAATATGGGGTTCGTTTGTTGATGAACTGGTAAAGAAAGATTACACAGATAAAACAGTACTGATCGAAGGAGAAGGAACGAATAAGCTGTTGGAAAACAATGATGGAAATCGTCATTATATTTTTAATGTCAAATGTTCAAGAATTGAAGTTGTATGATAAAATGAGGTTTTCGCCCTGAAAAGACAAATAAACAATAGACGATAGTCGGCGAAACCTCTCTCCTTTTTAGTTTATGAAAGGCAGGTAACTAAAGTGAATATTAAAGAAAGAAGAAAAGAAACAAAGGCATATGATCTGGTTACATTGGCTGCTGATTTAGGATTTACACCTGTTAGGGTCAGCAGTCGATTTATTTCACTGGAAGAACATGATTCAGTGATGATCAATTACACAAGAAATACATTTAAGCAGTATTCAACAGGAGCTTTTGGTGATCCGGTTGCTTTTTGTATGTCGCTTGGAGTTGAGAAGAATTCACGATTTAAAAACCTTGAATATGCAATTCAGTTTGTCGAAGAAAAAATAAAACATAATCCTGATAACAGAATAGAAATAAAAAACAGAAGAGGCATAACCGAAAAGAAAGATCTGATTTTACCGCTTCATGATTTTAACAATAATAAAATCTACTATTATATGGAAAACAGATGTATTGATAGAGAGATAGTTGATGAATTTATTGTTAATAAATGGCTATATCAGGAAAAGGAACATCACAATCTTGTATTTGTATCTTATAAAAATGAAAAACCAGTGTTTATTACTGAAAAAGGAATTATACAGGAATCAAGGTTTATGAAAGAATACCCGGACAATGACTATGATCATTGTTTTTTTGTTGATTATAATTCTGATACTCTGGTCGTCACTGAAGCAATTATAGACATGATGTCACTGATGACTTTAAACAAAGAATGCTATAAGGAATGTTCATATCTGTCCATCAATTCAACAACAAAGGATAATGCAGTCTATAAACAGATTCAAAACAATCCGGAAATCAGGAATGTCATGTTAAGATTTGATAACGATGAAGCTGGAATCAAGGCAATGAAAAGAATTAAAAAACGACTTCAGGAAGAATTTCCTCAAATTCATGTCGATGTTGAATACCCGCCAGCAGAAAAGGATTGGAATGATTATCTGGTTTATTCTGTCTGTCAAAAGGAGAAGATCAATGAATATACGATTGTTTTTTAAGAATATAATCTGTTTGATCGTTATTTTATTTACAGCTTTATGCTTAACAGGATGTCGAAGTCAAAATAAACAAGTCAATGAAAATATCTATCATGTTGATTATGACACAACTATTGAAAATTATATTTCTTTATCTGATATCGGAATTGATTATCTGATTCCAAGGCTTGATAGTCATTACTGGGATGAGTACCAGACTTTAAAAGAAGAAAGTCAAATGGCTGAAAGTAAAGATAAAAATGCCCAGTTTTATTTGCTTAGAAATACTGATGTTGGAGATGAGAATGGTTATATGAAAAAACTGGAAGGGAGGGAAATTATCGAAGAAATAGAGCAGTTATTTAAACAGTTCATTGGTCAGTCAAAGATATCAAAACAGAATATCAATTACTGTAATGATATCAAATATACTGATGTTAAAGGAACGACAGGAGATAAATATTATTATGGTGTTTATTTTCAGTCATATTGTGAGATACCTTCAATCAGCATCAAGTATATTCCAACAGCATATATCATAGTTTATAAAAACAACAGTGATGAAGAAAATATCATGGAGATGGTTCAAGATATCAAGGAATGGACATTACGAATGGAGTGAATTTGTACATTTGATATATGTATCACTTATCTTTTATAGTGTTGGTAAGGATGGTGAAGAAAAATGAAAAGAAAATTATTAATGATACTGACTTTATTAACTGTAGGTGCTGCGACTGTTTCTTTGGTGACAATCGATGATGGCATCAGCAATGATACAGTATCAAAACCTAAAATAAGCCAGAGTAATGAAAATCAGGAAAAGACTATCAGTGAAGAAGAAAAAGAAACAGATGTTCAATTGGAAATTACAGAAAGTTCATCTGATAATGTAAAGAAAATTTCTGATGAAGAAGGTGACATTGAAAAAGTAAAAGAAGTAAATAATGAAAAAAAGACAGCAAAGCAACAGAAAACTGTAAAACAACCAGTAACTGATCAAAAATCAGAAAAAAGCAGTTCTAGTCAATCTGTCACAAGCAGTCAACCAGCACAAGAATCAGTCATCAGCTATACTCCTGGCAAAAGTGATAGTGAACCAATTATAGTTGAACCACCTGTAAGTGAAGAAGTCCATTATGATTATGATATAGGTAACTGTGGCAGGCTTTATGATTCAGAAACTGAAGCATATCAGGCAGCAGAGGCAGCATTTAATGATTTCAGTGATCCAGATAAATATGTTAGCAGTTATGTTGTCTATTCAACATATGATAAATGGACCATTTCATATTATTACAGCTATTACTGATGGAGGCTGGTGAAATGGAAAATGATTTTAAGTGGATACACCCTGAAAAAGTCATCATAGATCATAAGCTGTTTACTTTATATTTTAGACATATTGGTTTCTTTGATAAAAAGAAAATAATCATTAATTATAATAAATTTCAAAATAAATGTTCTTATGATCTGAGGGTCAAAAAAAGTGCTTTTGTTATCAATGGTATTGATATGAAAATCAATCCTAAAGCCAGAGAAAATAATCTGAAATATCCAGGAAATTCAAATAAAGGACTTCCTATCATCCTTGATGTATCAGATGAAAAGATGATGTCCTGTAAAATTGAACTGGATATTTATAAAGATGTACCTAGAAAAGTACTGGTAAAAGTAATTATAAAAATTGAATATTATTTTAAGAATAAAAATTATCGAATAATTGAAGCATATGCTGTAGAAATTAATTAATATTGATAAGGAAAAGAAGAATATGAAAGATATTATAAGAGATTATGATTGGATTCATCCTGAAAAGATTCTCGTAGATAACGACTTTATGACTGTTTATTACAAACATATAGGATTTATTGATGGTGAACTTATTGTAAATTTTAATAAAGTATTTAATAAATGTGACTATGATCTGCGATTGAAAAATAAGTATATCTGTATAAATGGAGTCAAACAGACGTTTAATCCTCGTGCAAGAACTCATAATAAGAAACTTCCTGCAAATTCGTTTAAAGGTCTGACTTATCTGATACCTATCACAGATATTGAAAAAGTTAATTTTAAAATCGAGATTGAAATAACTAAAGACAGAACAAAAATCATTAAAGCAAAAATTAAACTGGAAATAGATTACTATCCTTTTAATAAGGATTATAAAATAGTGAATATAGAAGTATTACAGGAGCAAGCCTAACATATTATGGGTTTGCTTTTTTATTGGAGGAAACAATGAAAATAAAAATAAGATCACCATGTATCTGATCAAGGAAGCGTGAATGTGCTTCTTTTTACAAAAAAGAAAGGAGATAAAGCAATGGTAAAAAAATTGAAAATAATAATGAAAAAAACATTATTATGCATGGCTAGTGCTATGGTACTTGTAAGTGGTTTGGCAACAGATACATTTGCTCTTACAGGAACGACCAATTCAAAAATATATAAAAACTGGATCTTGATGGATAATGCCGGAAACACTCATGGCGTTGAAGGACATTTATTTGTTGATGATACTGAAGTCTATTGTGTCGATTTCTATACAGACTTTCATAGTGGGAAAACTGTAACAGCAGGGACATATACAGATATAGGTCTCACAGAAGAAAAAGCAAAACGTCTTGCAGTTATTGCCTATTATGGTCATAAAGTTCCAGGCAGAACCGATAAAGATTGGTATGCCATTACTCAGGGGCTTTTATGGAGAGAAATTCATGGAACAAATGATGTCTATTTTGTAACCAATCCAACAGCACCTGATTTGGCGACGATGCAAAGATGCTGGAATGAAATTCTTGGAGATGTTGACAGATATTATACAGCTCCATCTTTTTCAGGAACAATACAAACCGTTGACAGTGATGGAACTATCACTTTAACTGATACTAACGGAGTCTTGCAGGATATGATTGTAGCCAATGATGGAGGATTAGATGTGAAAATCAATGGCAATACCTTAACAATCAAAGGATCAACATCAATTAATGAAGCGAATATCATTCTTAGAAAAAATGTATCTGTGTCAGAAATGGGTACAACTGTTATTTATACAGCCAGTGACTGTCAGGCATTAGGCAGTTTCAAGATTTCTGATCCATTCCAGTCATCATTTAAAATCAATGTCAAGCAGTTTGGAAATCTTGAATTAACAAAATATAATGTTGACAAGAGTGCAACAGTTGAAGACACAAGTTATCGCATTACTGGTCCAAACGGTTATGACAAAACCTATACAACTGATAGCAATGGAAAAATCAGAATCGAAAGACTTGAATTAGGAGAATATAAAGCAGTTGAAACAAAAGCAGGTAACGGTTATCTGATCAATGTATCAGAGAAATCTTTTACAATCAAAGCCAATGAAACAACGGCAATTGACTTTTCAAATGAAGAGCCAACAGGAAGAGTCGAATTAACAAAGGATATCGATACTTCTAAAACAGATGGATTAACTGGAGATGCTTATCTTGAAGGTAATACCTATGAATTAAAAGCAAAAGAAAGAATTACGAATAAAGCTGGAACAAAGACGTTCTATGAAAAAGATGAACTGGTTTCTTCAAAGAAAACAGATAAAAATGGAAAGATTGTATGGGATGATCTTCCTTTAGGAGATTACTATATCCAGGAAACTGATTCTAATAATTCTCTGGTCTTAAATAATTCGATTATCAATGTTTCACTTGACTATCAGGGTCAGACAGTTTCTAAAGTTGTCAAAGAAGCTGATACATCAAATCGTGTCAATATGCAAAAAATTCAGGTATTCAAATCAGGTGAAAAGGATGGGATTTCTGGTATCGTGAAAGGATTACAGGGAGCAGAGTTCACATTTAAATTGAGATCTGAAGTTGATCACGTTGGATGGGACAATGCTACAACCTATGCAGTAATTACTACTGATGAAAATGGTAGAGCAACAACACCATATCTTCCTTATGGAGAATATTTAGTCAAGGAAACAAAGACACCAATGGATTATATCACTGCTCCTGACTTTACAATCAGTGTTACTGATGATTACACAGAATATGAAGATATTGAACAGATCAAGATCATCAATATCAACAATAGACCGTTTACTTCTCAAGTCAGATTGGTTAAAGTTGATGAAGAAACAGGAAAAACTGTGACTTTAAATAGTGCAAGTTTTAAAATCAAGGACAGTGAAGGCAACTATGTAATCCAAAAAGTTGCAGGTCAAAAAGTTGATACATTTACTACAAATTCTAAAAACCAGATTGTTGGTTTCAATGGTAAACAGGGAGAAGTGATTCTGCCATTATCACTAGATGCAGGAACATATACAATTGAAGGTGCGAAACGTTTCCTTATAAGTGCGTAGGTACGAAATAGGAGGGTTTCCTTAAAAGGAAATCACAACTGAACATCTGATGTTTGGAATGATAGCCGTCATGTTGGCTTGAAACAAACAGTCTGATACTCCTGCATGCATAGAATTGTGACAGCATGAATGTGTGTGAAGCCAGGTGAAGTCGGCAGAACAATGCCTAAGTGAGAAATCATATGGCAAAGGATATGCCGGGACGCTATAAAATATCTATGGTGAGAATGTTCGTAAGAACTGACGAACCTGCGAATGTACGGGTCTATACTGTGACGTTATCGAAAGATAATGGATTGCGACAAAGCAATGATGAATACCGAAAAGTAAAAGTCTTCAATATGAAATTCGGGATACGTAACAAAGAGGGTATAATTCATCAGGCTCATAGCAGGCACCTAAGGATATATAGAAAGCTAGGATATTCGGAACGTTGTAAGCGAGGAATGTCCAATATAAACGACTGTTATCGGGACGGTAACTATAAGTGAAAACGAAATGTTTTTATCCTCGTGAAAGCAGGGGCACAGTACCAATGAAGCCATGGAAACATGATGAAGGGATAGCCCCAAGTCTAGTTCTTTGAAAAGTTGATAAAGTTAAATGAAACTCACAAGGTCGAGTAAGATGATGGGAACAGGTTATTCAGAAAGGATAAACCATCAGTGAGTACAGAACTGCGAAACAATGAGTATTACGATATGCAGAATACTTTTGACTGGTTGTATGACAAAAGTAAAAATCATGATACCAAGGGTATAGACCTTTATAACCTTATCATTTCCAGAAATAATATTCTGCTTGCCTATCGGAATATCAAGAGCAATACAGGAAGTTCCACTGAGGGAACAGATGGTATTACGATTGGTAAATATAAGATAGAAAATCAAGAAGAATTTATAAAGGAAATAAGAGAAACGCTAGAGGACTATAAACCGCAAATGGTAAGACGGGTAGAAATTCCCAAACCCAATGGAAAGAAAAGACCGTTGGGAATACCAACCATGCGTGACAGATTGATACAGCAAATGTTCAAGCAGATTCTTGAACCAATATGCGAAGCACAATTCCATAAACATTCCTATAGCTTTCGTGCAAACCGTTCAACAAAGCATGCATTGGCGAGATGCTGTTTCATCATGAGCAAAACTGGTAATCATTATGTCGTAGATATGGATATAAAATCATTCTTCGACAATGTTAACCATACAAGACTGATGAAACAATTATGGAATATCGGTATCAAAGATAAAAGAGTATTAGCCGTTATTGGTAAAATGTTGAAAGCTCCTGTTAAAGGAATCGGTATTCCAGCATGTGGGACACCACAAGGCGGAATATTATCTCCGTTATTATCAAATGTAGTATTAAATGATTTAGACTGGTGGATAAGTAATCAATGGGAAACTTTTCCATCAAGACATAAATATAGTCATAGACATCTTCACAGAGCATTGAAGACAACCAGTCTAAAAGAAATGTATATTGTAAGATATGCCGATGATGCAAGGATATTTACGAAAACACATAAAAGTGCAGTAAAGATATATCATGCAGTCAGAGGGTATTTAAAAAATCAGCTCAGCTTAGAAATCTCCCCCGAAAAATCAAAGATTACAAATCTAAGGAGAAAAAGGTCGGAGTTTCTAGGATTTGAAATGAAGGTCGTACTGAAAAGAAAACAGTATGTAACAAATACCTTCGTATCAAGAAAGAGCAAAGAGAAGATAAAACAGGAAATAAGGCAAAGAGTAAAAGAGATACAACAAAATACTAGTCATAAACTGGTTATGAACTACAATTCCTATATTTTAGGAATAAGAAATTATTATGAGACCGCATCTCATGTAAATGTAGATTTTGCGGAAATATACTATCAAATACTCAAGACCTTATATAACAGATTGAAATCAGTAGCACGATATGAAGTACCAAGAAGTCCTCCTCCTTTGTATAAAAAGCTGTTCAAAAATAACTTTCGCACATTCACGATAAAAGGAATATCTCTTTTTCCTTTGGCAGATGTACAATGGAAAAAGACGATGACTTTTAATAACAATATGTGCAATTATACGAAAGATGGACGAACTCTAGTGTATAAAAAATTAGATGGATATATTACAAAAGAAATAAAACATCTCTTAAATACACCCTATGAAAACGGACGAGCGGAATATATGGATAATCGAATATCCATATATTCGGGGCAACGAGGAAAATGTGCAGTATTGCAGTGGTTTCTGATGGCCAGAGAAACACACTGTCATCACATCATTCCTGTTTCACAAGGTGGTACGGATAAGTTTAACAACCTCATCATTGTGCATGAGGATATACACAGACTAATCCACGCTACTAGAGAGGAAACAATAAAAAAGTTACTTGATAAATTCAATCTGAACAAAAAGCAAATGAAGAAACTCAACAAATTGCGTAAGAAATGTAATTTAACGGAAATCGACTTATAAAGAACTAGATGGAACGCCGTGTGCGGTGAAAGTCGCATGCACGGTGTGGAGCGGGGAAAAAGATGGAGAGTGTATCAAAATCTTACCTATCGCTATAAATCAAAGTACCAGAAGGTTTCCTTGAATTGGAAGAACCGGTTACTTTTACTATCACAAATCAGTATGATTATGATGTGGATCAGGATGAAGATCCAATCCTTACAGTCAAGATAAAAAACAGTCAGCCTAAAGGAATGCTTATTGTCAAGAAAACAGATAAGGTAACAGCAGATCCTTTAGAAGAAGTAGAATACCAGTTAATTGCAAAGAAAGATATTATTTCTGCAATTGATGGAAGTGTTATCTATAAAAAAGGTGATATCGTATCATCTGGTAAGACAAATGCTGATGGTATTCTAACAATTGATGATCTTTTTATGGGTACATATGAACTTAAGGAAACTCTTACAAAGGAAGGATATGTACTAAGTGAAGATATTAAAGAGGTTGTTTTTGAACAGACTGATACAAAAACGAAAGAATATGTATTAAATGTCGATATCACTAATATCAAACCATCAGGAAAGATTACCATTATCAAAAAAGATAAAGATGATGATACAGTACTTGAAGGTATTGAATTTAAAGTGACAGCTGCAGAGGATATTTATTCACTTGATGGCAGAAATACCAGATTGTATTCTAAAGGTGATATCATTGATGATGGAAGTCATAAAGACGGAATTTATACAACTGATGCCAATGGTCAGATTATTATTGGAAATTTGCCATTAGGAAAATATGCTGTGTCTGAAGTTAAGACACTTGATGGATATGTATTAAATAATGAAATCTATACTGCAGATTTATCTTATGATCATAGTGATAAGATTGAATATACTGTTAATCTAGAGATTACAAATACAAAGACAAAGATTGAAGTTGATAAAAAAGATCAGTTGGGTAATGGTGTAGAAGGAGCTAGCTTATAGATTTTGGACAGTGAAAATAACATCGTTGAAGAATGGATTACTGATGGAAGTGTTCATAAGATTTATGGAAAACTGATAGCTGGGCAGACTTATACACTGCACGAATCAAAAGCTCCTAATGATTATTATGATTTAGGTGAAGATCAGACATTTACTGTACCTGAAACTGAAGAAACAGTTCAGCTGAAAATGGAAGATGTTAAATATGATGATGTAGGAATCACAAAATATGATGCTACAAATTCAAAGGAATTACCTGGAGCACATCTTGAAATCAAGGATGAAAACGGTCAGGTTATTGATGAATGGATCTCTACTGAAAAGCAGCATGTCGTTAAATTAAAAGTTGGAGCAAGTTATACACTCACTGAAACTATTGCACCAGATGGATATGCAGTAGCAGAGTCAATTATATTTGCAGTAGATGATAACGGTGAAATTGTTCAGCAGGTTAAAATGTATGATGAACTGTTGCCAGCTATGAGTGTTGTTAAAACAGGAGATACATCACCGATTATTCTTTATGTAATGCTTTCAGCAGGCAGTGTACTGGCAGTGGCTGCTATCAGATATTTGAGAAAAAAAGAAGATTAAAAAATTAAGATGGAGGAATCAACATAGATTTCTTCATCTTTTTGATGTATGGGAGGAATTATGGAAAACATAGAGGAAATATTTCATGATTATATCAGAATTAAACTAAGCACATCGAAAGAAACCTATATCAATGAGCTGATCAACAATAAAAATTATCTTTCCTTGAGTGATGATGAGGGTTATATGCATGTTCAATTTGAGATATTGAATAAAAAGGATATGATTCTAGCGTTTATGGCAGGTTATGATATCTTTTTTTATGATTACGAAGACGTGATTTCAAGTGCAGATGGAGAAGATGGAAATATCTTTAATCTGGTTAACAATGCAGGATGGTATATTTCCAAAAGTGATGCTGCACAGAATATCTATTTAAATCTTTTCATCAATCGAGATATGCCTTTAGAAGTTGAAGGATATTTGTACATTCATCTAAGAGATATGCTGTTCCAGATGCTTCATTATGTTCCTGACTATATAGCAGGTTACATCCGTAAGGACTGCTATGAAATGAATAAAGAAGAACTGGATGCACAGGGGTATATGGTCATAAATGAAGATATTGAGTGTCTTGAGATATTAAGGAGAGAGATAGCATGAAGATAAGAAAACTGGTGATAGCTGATCTGTTGCTGATTTTGGTTATCTTTATCATTCTTTCTTTTTTGTTTTCTTTAGAAAAAGCATTCATGATCATGATACCAGTCAGTGTATGCATTATCGAGGGAACAATTCTCATTGGTTTATGTATCTTTATATTCAGCCGTTTTAAAGGCAGATACAATAAGGAAAAATCATTTTTTATTGAGGAATGGAATGATACAAAAGAAAAAATAAATGGGAGGTACAAATGAATAAACTGCTGATGATAAAAAACAAAATAATGATGACTCCTGTTGTGATGGCGAGTATAAATGAAGCGGAGCTGGAAAAATGGATCAAGGGATATACTGATCCTATTACTAATGTGCTAATTTGGCTGATTCCTATTGGTGGTGTACTTGCAAGTCTTGTTACAATCGTTGTCTGGTTTGCCAAGGATGAAGAACTGAAACAGAGAGATAATCCTATCAGAATCGTTAAAAAGATTGTTTTCTGGTGTTTAATTGGTGAAGGCATTATAGCTATCTTCAAAGCTTTAGGTATTACTTCTTCAGGATTATAGTTATGACATTTGAACCAGTATATTTGAAAGGTCATCTGGTACTATTTTATGAAGGCAGAATAGGAAAAATATCTGATCAGATTCCTGAAGAATTATATACCTATGAAATCAGACATAGTGATGAAGGATTTGAGCCATGTGAACTGGCAAGAAGTATTCTTGTTAATCATTTTGGCTCCATTATTTCCAGTGATGAAATGCTGGAAGAGGATGAACTATATACGTTCATTGATGAAGATGAATTTGAATATTGTTTAGAACCGGCTATGACAATTGATGAATATCTGTATAGACAAAATCAGCTGTCTCATGTGCCTGTTAAATAGGTGGTGGTAAATTGTCAAAGATTATTACAGCTATTACTGAGTGGTTTAGGTCTCTGTTATGGAGCATTGCCGAAATATTTCTTTTTCTGCTGGATTCGTTATGGAAAATCGTTTTAAAGATTGGAACATTGAATATTGGTGGAAGTACAGTAACAACAAAATTCTTTACTGTAATGAGCATTTGTATTCTTCTGTTTATAGTTTTTAAACTGGTCAAGATTTACATAAAGTTTTTTATAGACAGTGACTATCGTGAAAGGATTAATCTTTCTAAAGTGCTGATTAGTCTCTCCATTGCTGTAACGCTTATTTCAGGATTGCCTTTAGGTTATAAAATTATTTGCGATATTTCAAGTGAAGCAATAGAACATGTGAATTACTGGATACCGTCAGATTTTATGCCAGATTATCAAAATGCTGATGAAATCAATATGTCTGATGTTCTGATTCAATCGGGCAGGGTCAACCTGTCGAATCGTGAAGATGATATAGGAGAAGAAATAAAACTTGATGAAGAGTTCGATATCAATGCAACCTATGACAGATCTGATTATCTTGATGAATTTTTTAATAAACTTACAACTCTGGATGAAGAAAGTATGTCTTCTGAAAATGCACTTGATATGATGAACAGCATTGCTGGAATTATTGGCCTGGGAAGCAAGACGTATAAATATTTTCCTACATGGTCTTCCATTATTCTGGAGATACTATTATCGATTGTGGCTTTATATATTTTTGCATTGACAGCTATCCAGATAGCAATGAGATCTATAATCTGTTCGATGAAATATCTTTTGGCTCCGTATATGGTAGCTTCTATTATAGATCCTGAAGATAATAGCTTTGGAACATGGGTAAGAAGCATAGGTGGAGATCTGATGGCTAATTTCTGTCAGATTTATTTTACTTATTTTGTATTAATACTATGCAGTAATTCATCTATTCAGAATGTTCTAGGAAATGACTGGGTAGGAATATTTTCCAAGATTGCTCTGTTTATCGGTGGATTATTAGCAGTTCAGGAAATACCTAATGTCATTAGTCAATTCTTTGGAAGTTCTGGACAAAGTATGATGGAGACAATGCGTGGAACAATGATGATGGGTTCTATGCTGTCCATGACTGGAAAAGGGGCACTGAAGGGAGGAATAATGGCAGCTGGTGCAGCCAGATCTACAATAGATAAGGCAGGAAACATGAAGGTGTCATATCTTAAAGGCGGTGGTGGTGTCGAAGGTATGAAGAGGGCTGGCAAGGATTTTGCAAAAAGTATGAAGGATAAATTTGATGATTCGGTAGCAAGTCAAAATAAAAAGAATGATCATGCTTTTAATGATAAAGAAAGAAGTTCTTCTAAAGAAGGACATCAAGATGGTCAGAAATACCAGTATAGTCAACCTCCTAAAAATAAGAATAGCTTTAAACAGAATGAGAATAAAAAAACATCTACTTCAGAATCTGATTCATATCAATCCGATGATAAGAAGCAAAGAAAAGATCATATAAACCCAGATTATCAAAAAAATGATGATTATGATATGTATTTAAATGCTGCCAGATATTATGGTATTGAAGATGCAGATAAGATGAGCAAAGATGAATTAAAAGAAACTCTGTTACAAAAAGGATACAAATATAGTTCTATGAAAAATTATAAGAGTTCATTTAATAGTGATGCCTACAAAACCAATATGCAGAATGTTAAAAATAAAAAGAAAGGAAAGCAAGATAAATGACATTTTACTGTCCCAGAGATTATAAAAATGGAAAATATTATTTCAACAAATATGATGCTACTGATCTTATGATCATGATTCCAATGATTGTTTTTGGTACGTTTCTAAGCGTAATATCACTTTCATTTATGACACAAGGAAATTTTGTATTATCTGTGCTAGGATTGAGTCTTGGAATTTTATCAATAGGAATAACCCTAATACTTTTCATGCCGTATAAGATATATCATAATATACTCAATAGATTGTTGGTTGAAATTAATTTTCAATTAAGGCAAAAAAATTTTCTTTGGTATGGATATGACTTCAACAATTATGAAGAGATGTGATATAATTTGATTGAGAAATTTAAAATTTATGAGTGTGGTGAAGAAAATAATATGAATATCTTGATGAATGTTATTGATGGAAAAATTGTATTTGGGCAAAATGAATTTCTTTACCAAGAGGTTCTTGATGATTTTGATAAAGCAGATTTTATAAAAATTCTTACTTTCAATATTTCACCAAAAAAAGATAGTTATTTATTGGAAAAATTAAAAAATGCTTGTATAAATGGAGCAGAAGCAACATTGATTACAAATATTCCAAGACGATATAAGAAATATTATGGAAGCAAGTATGAATATGAAGCCAAAAAAAATATTGATAATTATATATATCAATTAGATCCTGTCCAGTATCATATGAAACTCAGACCTTATTTTACTTTTTTAAATCATTCTAAAATAATTATGACAAATAATGTAGTCTATATTGGGTCTAGCAATTTTTCTGATGAAAGTAAAAAAAGCTACGAATGTGGTTATATTTCTACAAATCAAGATGTAATTGAAAAATTAGGAACTGTGTTTTCTTGTCATTAGAACAAAAATCAATTCCATATTACAAGTACAATTTTGCTATAGCATTGGCCAATTTAGATGACTTAATATCAGTATGTCAGGATGCAAGACAAGAATTATTTGAAGCAACACATTATCTGTATAATGATTATGGTTCTAATTTTGAAGACGTTTGGTATTATGATACATCTAGTAGTCAACTAACTGTCGGTTTTATGGAAAATTTTGTTGATTTATTTAGCACCTATGAAAATGCACTTTTAGCAGTTAGAAATGTTATTGATGAATTTGCATGTGAAGAAGATATTCCTCAAGAGATAACGGAATTAGAAGAGATTTTAGGTGAGTACAATGTTATTTATGAAGATTTTTATACAGGTATCAATGAGTTATTTGACGATTTAAAAGAAGTTGGTAGTTATGATGTGGTGGAAAAGTCTAATCAGTTGTTATCTGATGAATATTCTATGGAAGCATATGATGAGGAATTAGAGCATTATATTCAACTTTGTATGCAAGAAACTTCTGAAACATATGAAAATTTGATAAGGGACGCTAAACCAAAAGTAGAGGATGCTTTGAATAAATTAGATGAGATGGTGTCTATATTCAAAAAAATTAAGGCTAAATTAGAAGAATATTTGCAAATAAATCCAGAAATAAATAATACCTCAATTTAGAGTATCTATGTTCTTGTTAAATTGCTTATTAGGCAGTTGATTGTATAGAAATTTTTTAACTTAGTGAAAAATGCTATATGAACATAACATAACATGATATTTATATTATCGATGCTTCTAGATATATAGTACTAATATGGATTGATAAATCCGAATTTATTGAGGTTGAGTTTAGTATTCTATGAGTAATGTGATTGAAAAGAAAGGTGGTTATACTGTTGGATAAAATAGAAAAGAATAAACTTACGATACCAATTTATCTTAACACAAAAATTGTGTTTGATATGTTAGCAACAATTGAGGATGGCTTTGCAGAGGTTAAGAATGTTCAAACTTCAAAAAGCAAAAGTCGAGAAAATGATATAGAGGCAAATGTTGGTACTAATAATCTGTTTGCATTTTTGAATGTAGGAATTCGTGGGAATTATAAAGGTAATTCAAGTAATGGAGAGACTGTTGTTGAAGAAAGAACACATACTCCTGTTTCTTTATTTCAAAAGCTAAAGGGGCAATTAGACAATCAGAAGCTAATCAATCGCAATATTACAGAATTGAGCATTGGTGATTTTGTAGAAGTTCAAGGAACTTTAAAAAATAATCCAGTTATTGATATGCTGTCAGGATTGAAGGAACTTATGGTGTTGGCGAACTTATTTACGGACAATAAATCCAATAATAAAAAGGACAAGCTGATAGCAAATAATAAGTTCAACGCTCAAATAGATGCTTTGATTAAAGGTCTTCAAGAAGATGGAAAGAAAGATATAATTTGCGAAGCAGACGGGATGAGTATTGTTCTTCCAACAGATGAAAATTATTTTCTAAATAATAATATGAGCGAAGTTACTGATGGAAATTATAAAATATTAGGTAAGGTTATTCGAATTTGTATAGATGATGGTGAAATCAGCCTACTTAGAAATACTGTTTTCTCTAAACTTCAACTCGATAAAATGAAGGAATTTCAAGAAATATTTTCTAATCCATCATTAAGTCAATTTGTCGGTGAGGGTGGTATTAAGACTGTAATTAGTAAACCAGTTATTATGATTATCCCGATTGCTATATATATATAATATAATTATATCCATACAAGCCTGAGTGGTTAAGACATCACTTAATAAATATTAGGAGTATAGTAATGGAAAAATTTGAAGTTCGTGAAAAGCTTAGATTAGCAATCAAAGAATTATATAAGAAAGATTTTTCATTAATTCAGCGAAGGTGTTGTGAAAGATCTATAGTTTTTAGATTGGGAATTTATTTAAATTACAATTTTGAAGAGTATGATGTTGATTGTGAATATAATAAAAATGGTGATTGTATAAAAAGTCTACCAAGTCGAAGATATAATTTCCCTGATATCATAGTTCACAAACGAGAAGAAAAGGAGAATAATCTTTTAATTATTGAAGTAAAAACTCCTAATGATATAAAGATTGATCATTTTGAGAATGATTATAAAAAACTAAGAGGTTTTACAAGTGAAGTAGAATATAAATATACTCAGGGAGCGCATATTTTTATTTCTGTTACAAGATGCAGCATTGCCTGGTATGTCAACGGAATTATTATAGAACAAGAGATGTATAATATTGATAAAACTAATCAAACATTGTATAAAGTAAAAAATGAGCGTAAAAATATGCTTAAATTTGATAGATGGTGTCAGAAAAAATAATTGATTATTTTGAAAGCAATTCTTAGGAGTTGCTTTTTTTATTTGTAAAGATTATTGATGAAAGGAGATCTAATGAACAAGGAAAAAAGATTACTGAAAGAAAAAAAGAAGAAAAAAAAGAAAATCAAAAAACAGAATCAGAAACATACTAACGAGTTAATAAGTATCCTTGACTGGATGGATATCCAGTTTATTGATGAATATGGAATTTATTTACAAAAGGGAAATAAGGAAATGGTTGCTAGAGGGCTGGTATTATCATCAAATAATATCTTCCTAAAAGACAGTTTTGAAAAAGCTAAAGATGTTTATGCACTGTCATCGGCTCTGGACAGATTAAAAGGAGTTACCTATTTTAAATTTATCAAAACGCCGATCAGACTTAGCAGTAATATCAATCGCTTAAGCGAAGAACTTGCAACAGAAAGAGTTACGGGGAGAAGAAAACTGATCAAACAGCAGATAGATAAGATGGAATGGGCTATGGAACAGTTTAAGGAACTTTCATTTTATGTTATGGTACAGGATCGACCTGAAGTCATAGACAAAAGATTATATGCATTGAAACAGGAAATGAATTTTGCTAGACTTTCTCCACAGCTTATGGGAATTACTGATTATGAGGCAGTTATTTCCCAGCAGTTTGAAAATGAAACAGTTAATGAATATATGTACAGCACTTTAGTAGTTGATCAGGAGGTGTATCAGGATGCAATTGACCAAAGCAAAAAAAGCCAGGCGAACGACTATCGCACCTAAAGGAATGCTGGAAAGAAATAACTATTATATACTGGGTGATACGTATGTAAGAGTGCTAACGGTAACGGCACTGCCTAATGAATTTGGTGAAGGATTTCTTGCTCAGTTTATCAACGATTCCAGATTTCATATTGATTTTTCTACAAAAATCATGAACGAAGATGTTTCATCATTTCTTCAAAAAGAAATCAATGAACTGGAAACAAAGATTGACAAGTGTGATAATGATATCAATAGAGAAATTCTGATCAAACGTTATCGCTCCTATCAGGATTCTTTAAAACAGATGGTTGCCAACAATTCTAGAACCATCAATACAGTTATTAATCTATATATACATGCAAAGACTTTTCATGAACTAGAAGAATATACAAAAGAATTAAAAGAGTTTTTTTATTCAACAGGACTATCTATCAGACTTGATACTCTGTCTCGATTACAGGTAGGTGCTATGCAGAAGAATAGTCCTTTATTTATTGGTAACACTCTCAGTCGATATAGTGATTACCATATTGGACTGATGATGCCTTCTTTATCAGTAGCGGGTTTATGGCCATTTATTTTTGATTCAATGGATGATAAATATGGATCATTTATAGGTGTGGAAGCCAATACAGGTGGTAAGATCGTATTTGATCAGTTTGCATATCTCAATGATAAGGAAGCCAGATATCAGGGAAGAACAGCAGGCAATATGATCATAGTCGGTAGAACCGGTATGGGGAAAACAACGATCATTAATCTGCTTGTAAATTCACATATAATTAATAGAAGAAAGGTTATCTGGTGCGATCCGGAAAATAAGAACAAAAAGGTAACTCATGATCTGGGTGGTAATTATATTGAATTTGGTGTTGATCAGAATATCATCAATATTTTTGACCTTAAGCCAATAACAACTGATGATGAAGACAGAGAAGATGATACTGTTATGTATGATACATCAACAGCCATCAGTAACGTGGTTGAAGACTTAAGTATTACATTAAAGCTTTTATGGCCAAACATTACTGAAAATGAAATTGATATGTTAAATGAGATTACTATAAAGACTTATCGAAGTGCAGGTATTGATGGCAGTGAAAGTTTTAAATACTATCATTCAGAGGATTATCCAACCTTTACTGACTTTTCTGCAACTATCGATGAGTTATTAGAAGAATACAGTAAAGATTTGTCCTTATATAAAAGGGAATATGAAGCTTTAAAGAATCTGCAAATGAAAATGAGAAGTATTGTAGGTACTCCCGATATTCCTGGACATTATGCAAGATATTTTAATGGAAAGACCAATATCAATTTGCAGGCTCTTGATGATATTGGTCTTTTATCGTTTGGTATGAAGCATCTGGCTTCAACTCCAATAGGAGTTAGAAATGCTTTGCTTAGACTGGTTTTTAATTATGCATGGTCTAAATGTTTATCAACGAATGAAGAAACGGTTTTTGTTTCTGATGAAGATCATCAGTTTATTTCTATTGAAGAAATTGCTTCAATCAAGGCTCAGTTTCAAAGACGTGCCAGAAAGTACAATACAGTAACTATTTCCGGTACCCAGCAGGTTCGAGATTACTGTGATGAAAAGATACTGACCTATGGCAGAGCAATCTTTGAAAACAGTACCTATCAGATGTATTTTCATATGTACAAAAGCAGTATCAGTGACTTATCTCAATTAATCGTGCTGACTGATCAGGAAAAAGAACAGCTTGTCAACCTGCCACCATATACATGCCTGACAGAAGTTGGTAACAGGAAGATTCCTATCAGGGTACTATTGACTGATGATGAAGACAGATTAATAGGAAAATAAATGAACCAGTTAAAGAAATTAGCGAAAAAGCAGGCAAGAAAGGTTAGTATGACTCTTCTTGTTTTTATTTTGCTGATAGGAGCTTTGTCTACACCATTTGTAGCACTGAATGAATATCTGGAACATCCTATTTCTATAACTTTTGATATTTTATTTGGTGGAAATATCAAAATAGAACTTGGTGAAAATATCAATGCTAGAGTTCTTAGATATAAATCAGAAATAGAAAAATGGACAACTAAAAGTCAAAACGGATATATAGATGTCAGTGACTATGAAAATGTACTACTTGCTATTATGATGACAGAAAGTGGTGGCAATGGCAATGATCCTATGCAGGCCAGTGAATGTGGCAAGAATACCAGATATCCTAGGAAGCCTAACGGAATCACTGATCCATCATATTCGATAGAATGTGGTGTAAAGAACTTTGCTGATGGGCTTTCACAGGCAATCGATAAAGGATTGACTGATACAAATGCTTTGTTTGCAGCTATTGATGGCTACAACAAAGGTCTAGGTATCATTGGGGTACATGCCAGCAAGAAGTCTTATTCATTCGAAACAAGTTGTCAGTATTGTTATGAACATAGATTCAGCAGTCAAAAAAAATCATATTCAACAGCAGCTTTTTTGAAGAAACAATTTGATTTAAAAGAAAACAAATATTGGGATGGTGGTAACTGGAGATGGAATTATGGAAATATGTTTTATGTTTATAATGTTCTAAGTTATCTGCATATTTCTGAAGCTGTTCAGGATGATGGAACATTAGGGAATAAGATTGCATTAAAAGCTCAGGAAAAGCTCGGATGTCGCTACTGGTGGGGCAAAAGTGGACCTGATTATTTTGACTGTTCCGGTCTAATTTACTGGTGTCATAAGGAAGCTGGTATCAATATTTCAAGAAACAGTGCTGAAGGGTATTCTCATCAGGGCACAGAAATAGCATATAGTGATTTAAAGGCCGGAGATATCGTTACATTTGACTGGGATGGAGACGGCAAGGCTGATCATGCTGGAATATTTATGGAAAATGATTATATGATTCATGCTCATGGAAATTCAAGTATCAAAGGAAATTCTTCGAAGTATGTTGTGGAAAAGAAAAATATAGCTTCAGGCTATTATCGAAAACATTTATTAAACTATAGAAGATTATATTAAAAACGAGGAGGAAATAAAAAATGGAAAATATTAAAGAATACTATGAAGTTAAAGATTATAAGAATAATGAAAAAATATCTTATAGATATATTTATGAAATAATAAAAGAGTACGTGGAGGCAGAGTTATGTCAAGATCAATAGAAGAAATATTAGTTGCTTTTTCTGAAAAATATGAAGGGGACTTTGAAAAGATTTTGGATGCTGTTGTTTATAAGGAAAGATTAACAGACAAAGAAATTGATAAGCTGAATAATCAGGTTGATGAAAAATATGTAACTGTCTTATCTGAAGATTATCCTGAAGTTTTGAAAGGGACAAACTGTCCACCAATTGTCATGTTTTATGAAGGTAATATTGATCTGTTAAAGGAAGAAGTTTATCAACTTATGAGTCCTTTCGATATAACTAAAAGACTTTTTTTCAAAATGGATATTACCAATGAGGAAATGGATTATTTTATTGGATGTGAAAACAGTCAAGACCTTGTAAAGCTAGTAGACTTTTTCATCGACCAGCATCCAGAAATGAATTTCAAGAATTATCGAGATGGTGATGCATTATGTGCATAGACAATTTTGATGCCTATTCATTTGAAGATGATCCTAATGACAATGATGAAAGTGAAATGAATGTTTATACATTAGAGGAACTTTTGAATGAAACAGAATAAGGCAAGAGAAGAGATTGTCAAGCTGTTTGTCGATTGTCTTTATAAGGAAGATATACCATGGCATAGGGGATTTATGCCATCTAGAACATCTTATAATCCTGTAACGAAGACCGTCTATAAAAACAGCAATAGATTCATACTGTATTTAAAGGAGTATCTGCATCATTACGATGATCCTAGATGGATGACTTTTAAGCAGGCTTTAGAAGCTGGCTATCATATTAGAAAAGGTGAAAAAGGTGTACCAATAGAATACTGGAGCATCTATGATAAAAAAGAAAAGAAGAAGCTGTCTTTTCAGGAAGTTCAGGAGCTTTTAGAAAAACATCCCGAACGCAAGGATGATATCAGATACATAAGTCGTGTTTATTATGTCTTTAATGCAAGACAGATGGATGGAATAGAGCCCTATAAAGAAAAAATGGTGAAAGATAGAGATGAAATTGATGAACATTTTTCTTTACCGTATCAGCTTTTACATGCGTTTGGTGATGCAACGCATCTGGATATACATGAAGATATGAAAGTGAATACACCATATTACAGTTTAGATAAAGATAAGGTTGTCATACCAGATCATCATCGTTATAAGTTATCTGATGCATTTTTTAGTGATGCTTTTCATGAAGTATCGCATGCTACTGCCCATGCAACGAGACTAAATAGGGTAATACACAATTTTAATAGCAATCCTGAAAAGTATGCTGTCGAAGAACTGAGAGCAGAAATCGGTTCTTCTTTTGTATGTAATGATTTAGGAATCGTACCACATCCAAATGATGATTATTTAAAAAACAGTCAGGCATATATCCAAAGCTGGCTGAAAGTCATAGAGGAAAAGCCGAATACTTTATTTGCTGCTATTAAAGATGCTGAAAAGATATGTGATTATATTCTGGATAAAGGTGAGTATCAAAGATTAAAGGAAATTCAGATTATTGTTAATGAAGCTATTGATAATGAAAATTATCAGCCTGATAAAGTAGATGAAAAGGATTTAAGATTACTTTTAGGAAAAGAATTTGTGGAAATTACTAGTAGTCAATTAGCATCTTTTGTAGATGACTGGAGCAATGGTAAGAAAGTTGATAATCAAATCTACTATGCATTTGATCAGGATAAAGTTATCTGCGTCGATAATACGACCGGTGACATGTTTGTAGAAGAATTTAATAAGGAGGACTATATGTTGGCGTATCTGTGGATGGAGCAGGGTATGTCCATTGATGAAGTCATGAATCTTAAGTTTCAGGAAACTAAAGAAATAGATATTGTAAAGTAGGTGATGAATATAGGAAAACTAAATTATAATCGAGTGAATTATAGAATAGAAGTAGGAACAGAATCTTTTGGATGGGTCATGATCAAAGAGTATCCGTATTTTAATCTTTGGGAAAAGATAACAAAATCGGGAGCAAAAATCAAGACATCTTTTTATAAAAATGAAGTCCCTAACCAGTATGCAACGTATACATCGGATTGATGACGTCCGACACTATGGATTGAAAATGTATACGTTATTTTTATGTGTAAAGTCAATAAAACTCAACGTTGTTGAGTTGTTCATATGGAAAATGTATACGGTGGTTTTGTAAAATGCCGGACATTTTCCCTTATCCTGCTAGAAAAGAGGTGAGTATACAGATTGGTTAAAGAGACAAATATAACGATTAGATGTAGTGAAGAAACTAAAACCTTATTTAATACTATTGCAAAAGAAAATTCTCAGTTTTCTAAAGGGGATCTTTTTGAACTGATGATCAAGTCATATATCACATTACAGGAAATCAATAAACAGATTATTGATATAAATATTTTTATTAAGGAAAATAATAATGACATAAAAGAAGCAAAAGATATATTGAATGAAATTTTAAGATATTTCATAAAGATGAAAAACATTAATCATTGACATAGTAAAATTACCGTGTAATTAAGGAGGGGTTAGTATCACAATTAAAAGAAGCTATAGGGTAAGTTATGATTTTGATCAAAAGCTGCAGTATCTTCAAAATTATTTTGATGAAGAACTTGATCTTCAATATACACAAAGTGAGATCCTGGATCAGATGATGGAATTATATATAGCCAGAGTCATGATGAACTCAAATATTATATCTGAATTGTTCAAAGAAACTATGGATGCCACGTTGCAACAGCTTCTTATCAGCAATGCTGAAATGTTAAATGTTTTACATGAGGATCTGGATAAACTGAAACCAAAGTGATGATTAGTAAAAATGATTAATAGTTAAACATATATAAATTGACCATATAGCATAATATAGTTATAATATGTGTAGAATAATACTATATAAGGAGTGATAGTTATGATTATTAGGCCATCTGCAACAATTCGACAGAATTACAACGAAATCTCAGAAATGTGTAAGAAGACAAAAGAACCTGTTTTCCTTACAAAAAATGGAGAAGGCGATCTGGTAGTTATGGATATTGAGACATTTAATCGCAGAGAAAAGATGTTAAAGCTTCGTGAAGAACTTTTGGCAGTTGAAGAAGATAGAATGAATGGTAGTCAAGGATATTCTGTTAGTGAAGTTGTTCAAATGATGAATAATGTTATTGATGAGGCAAATGGTGATGGAGAATAGTTATAAGGTTGTTATTTCTCAGAAAGCATCGCAAATGCTAGTTTCTCATGTTGCATATTTAGCGCAGGTGAATCCTGGTGCGGCTAAACATTTAGCAACTGAATTTGAAAAAAAAGCAAATTCATTAAGTTTCATGCCTTTAAGATGTCCTTGGCTTTCAGGTGAATACATCCCTAGTCATAAATATCGTTATCTGTTATTTGAAAAAAGATATATGTTGATTTATCAGATTATTGACGATATTGTTTATATTGATTATGTTATTGATACTCGACAGGACTATGAATGGCTGATTCGATAGTATATGGCATTTATTCTTTAAAAGAAATGTATAAACTCATAATAGGATACTTTTGGAGTTTCTATATAAAAATAGAAATTCCTTTTTTTTAGATTATGATATGTTCTAGTAACTAAGGTATCGAATGAAGATAGTTGAATCTAGAAAGAGGTGAACTCACACGGTAAAATTACCGTGTTTTTTATTATGAAGATAACAAAGATTAGATTTTTTGAATATGGTAAAGCACCACATAAAAATTCCAGATATAAAGGTAAGATAACAAATGATACAGTTGGTGGTTATTTTGATTATACAGGTAGGGATGAAGCTAAAGATACTGATAAAAATGTTGAAAAACAGGAAGATGGATATTTTGGTTATACAGGAAGTCATACAATTGGTACATATAGCTCTATGGGAGTTTTATATACAAAAGAGGATCGTAGTCAATTTAAAAAGGAAATTAACAGATGTTTTCATAAAAACGGTAATTTATGCTGGGATTATGTCATATCCTTAGAAAATGATGATGAAGCACATCAGCTGGAACTAGAGACAGGAGAACAGTGGGCGGCTGTTATGAAAGAAGTATTACCAAAGCTTTTTAAGCAGTATGATCTTGATTATCATAATGTATTATGGTGGTTTGATCTTCATCGTAATACTGAACATCCTCATATCCATCTTGCATTTATGGAGAAGAAACAAACCAGAACCAGAGGTAAATTATCACAGAGAAAAATGAAGAATGTGAAGCAGATTATCTATACATCATTAGCTGCCAGAAAAAGATTAAAAGAAAGAACTGGATATGATCATAAAGAATATTTTAAAAATAAAGATGTCGCATTCAAGGAATTAATGACATCTATCAAAAATGTTGATTTAAGTCAAAATATGAAATTGAAAGATCTATATAAAGTATTACCTAAGACAGGAAGGCTTCAATATAATTCAATAAATATGAAAGAATATCAGCCGATTATTAAATCAATTATTGACAATCTTATTAACAGCGATGAAAAATTAAGTAAACAATTTCATCAGTATACGAAAAAACTAGATATGCTTCAGGAAGTCATGGAAGAACAGGGAGGAGATATAAGCAACATCAAAGAAGCAGAGCTAAATAAATTTTACGAACGAGTAGGAAACTATATTTTACAGAATTATAAAAAAAGCGAATATATTTATGATCAGACAGATAGTAAAAAAACCAGTTCATTTTCAAAGAAAAGAAATTATCGTACCAGAAAATATCTATCTGAAATAAGAATTAAATCATATATTTTAGAAGTGGCTAGTGAACAGCAAAGAGAAATAGATAAAGCTATTGAAGAATATAACAAGAGAATGGAAAGTCAACTGTTGGTAGAATAAATTATTGGATTCATGAAGATATCATTTTAGATGTTACAATGATATTTTACCCGGTAAATTTACCAGGTAGAGAGGAGAGTATGATGAAAAAGAAAATTATATGGTCATGGGTGTTTAACATGATCATAGTTTATTTTTTAGGAATGCAGCTAACATATTACTTTAGTGGTCATACAGGAATAACAATTAATCCACGTTATCTGTTTTATAGTGTCTCTTATTTTATTGGATTGACATTGTTTACTTTTATTGTACCTGCTTATTTTATGTTGAATGAAATATTCAGCAGGGATAGAAACAATCAGAATAATTACTCGTCACTTACAGACGACACGTATTATAAGAAGAGTCTTCCGGTTCTATACTTTGATAAAAATTGTCAATTGACGGAGTCACAACTGGATAATAAAAGAAATGTATTAAGACAATGGTTACATATAAACAAAAATGAATCAATAAAATCATTCCATGTAAAAAGTGGATTGATTTTTATGTCCTATAAAAATCATGTTTATGTAGATGATAGTGATTCACATAGTCTGATCATAGGATCATCAGGGTCAGGGAAATCTTTCAGTTTTATATTGCCAATGCTTTGTCTGATGGCCATGACAGGAGAGTCGGGATTGACTGTAGATATCAAAGGAGAATTATCAGCAAAAACAGCAGAACTGTTTAAATCAAAAGGATATGATGTTTATTTCATTGACTTTATTGATCCGGAAAACAGTGACTGCTGGAATCCTTTGTATCTGGGAGCTAAGGAATATACTGAACAGTTAAAAATTAAAAATAAACAAAATAAACAGTATACGACTTTGAAGGAAAGTATCCAAAAAGAATATGAGATTATTTATGGAAATGATGATCAAATTGATTATGAATCATATTTTGGATTGAATGATGCAGGTGATTATATTTATGATAAGAAAAAAAACAGGTTTAGAACATCAGCAGATTTTTCATTGGCACAGGAGTATTTTAGAGATGCTGTTGAAGCTATTACATCTGGAAAAAAGGAATCACGAGAAGATAATTTCTGGAATGAGGAAGCTGGAAGGGTTCTGGAAGGATACATTCATCTCTTGGCTGAAAGTGGAAATATTGATGTCATCAATATTCCAGCTGTTTCAAGAATTATTTTAGAAGGTGACGAAATAAAAAAGAAAAGTACCAGAGGCAATACAACATGGCTGCAGTATTATTTAGAAAAATTCAAGAGCAGTGAGGATCTAAGCAAAGAAAAACTGATGTCATATGTTGATTCAGCTGAACAGACAAGAAAATCATCACGCAATGTTTTGACCAAACATCTAAACAGTATCATCACTAATGATGCCATTAAGAATATGCTGTCTCAAAATGATATCGATCTTGAGAATCTTGGAAAAAGAAAGACTATGATTTATCTAAAAGTTCATGATGAAAAGCAGACATATTATCCTCTTGTAACATTATTTATCAAACAGTTATGGCAGTGTCTTGTAAAAACAGCCAGATCATCACCGGATTTACGATTACCGATACCTTTCCATATCATGTTTGATGAAATGGGACAGTTTCCTGCTTTTGATGAAATCACTAATGTATTGACTGCTGGTCGATCACGAGGAGTAAGACTTACTGCCGTAGTACAGGGATATGATCAGCTTGATAATGCATACGGTAAAAATACTGCCAAGACAATCAAAAATAATGCCAAGAATACGGTTTATCTGTTAAGTGGTGATTATGAAACACTGGATGAATTATCGAAGCGATGTGGATCGCATTTTGTTTACAGGAATGGAAGAAAGGAACTGGAACGTGTGATTACTTCAGATCGATTACAGAATTTTCAATTTGGTGAAGCCCTGATCATCAGGCAGCGTGAGCAGGCTTTTATAACAAAGGTAATACCTTTTGATCAGTATGTTTTTTATCCGTCATTAAAGGATTATCAGCTTAGAGACATTCCTAAAAAAGAGCCAAGATATTTCAGCATAAAAGATGATATAAAGGAGAAAGAAGAAAATGGATGATAACAAAATAACAATATTTTTAAATAACAGAGGTATTGATCCGTCAGTACCTCTTTTAAATTTGAATGAAGAGATTCTAGAAGAACTGAAACAACGAGATATCTATCGAGCAACCAACTATAATCTTGCTTGTATTCATTATTCTGTCAAAGGTCAGAAAAAGGAACTAATCATGAAAAACTGTATTTTAGAAAATATGAATTTTAGCCAGGTACAGGTTTCGGGTAAATGTGTTTTCTATAATTGTCAGTTTATCAATGTTAAATTTTCTAAATGTACTTTTTCTGGTAGCTGTTTCTATGAATGTATTTTTATTGATACCATGATTACTGACTCATCGTTGAAGTCTTCTTTATTTATCAATAATACAGGACTTGAAGATACTGATATAGCAAACAATAATCTGGATGGTGTAAAAGTTATAGGAAATAATCTGGATAAGAATATTCTGGAAGATCACAACAATAAAATAGAGGATTTATATATTAGATATGAGCAGTATACTGGCATTAGTAGAGAAGTTATAAAACAGGATGATGAGAAAATTGATCAAAAATTGGTTGCAAGAAATATTATAGAAAATAAAGTTTTTCAGGATGAAGAATTGGGAAAGGAAGCATTACAAAATACTTTATTTAATGAATGTCAGTTTATAAGTTGTCATTTTAATAAGAATATCAATCTTGATGCAACTACGGACTTTTCTAACTGTTCTTTTCAGAATATGGAGTTTCATCATTCTTTAGTTCAAAAAGTCACTTTTGATCATTCAAAATTTGATCATGTGCTTATGGACTCTCATTTTCTGCATTGCAGTTTTGTGGATTGTCTTTTTAAGAATATGTCATTTAGCAAAGCGGTAACTTTTAAATCTTGCAATTTTTCTTATTCAAATGCAAGCGATGCTTTTGATGTAGAAAAAATGTACATTGATAATTTTGAATTCCAAGATAGAAGACATCATGATGAGCTAGATATTATTCTTCAGAAACTTTATGAATTGCTGAAAGAAAGAGATACTGAATTGCAGAATAAAATTGGTCTACTAGATAAAGATGGTGTTACCAGAGATATCTTGATTGATTATATGATTGGTCTAGATGATCGAGCTTATATTGATTTTATTACTGATGTCGGTGCAAAAAGAAAGGCAGATGAGTAACACGGTAAATTTACCGTGTCAATGATATGGAAGATTATAGATTAACAGCAGTTTATAAACAGGAAGATACAATCATTTCTCTCTATGAAGATGATGAACATGATTTTATTTATATATCTGATAGTCGTGATAAGACATGGCTGAAGGTTCCTGAATGGGATTATGATATTGATGAATATGATTTTATGTATCTGGAAGATGGATATGATATTTTTTATATGTCGATGGAAACACATGCAGGTTTTTGGAATCTGATCAATCTCTATTATGATGAATATGAGCATGTCGATGGAATGCAAAGATATTTTGATTACTGCATAGAAAATCAGATAACATGTGATTTGCTGGAAAACTTATTTCATGAAGATATTCCAGATATTTATGAGTATAAATATAGCAATGAGGGAGTCATGCAAAGATGAGCAGAAAACTTGATGAATTGTTATCAATCTATGCATATGATACACGACAAAAAAATCAGTTAAGAATGGCTGATGAAAAGGGACTGAATCTGGATATGATAAAAAATCCACTTTATGATTGGGAGCAGATGCGAGAAATAGCTTTAGCAATGGAATATGGATTAGATCCCAGCCCACTATGTGATCCAACTATCTCATCAGAATCCATGGAAAATATTAGAATTCATTTGTTTGAAAATCAGGGTGTGTTTGAAAACGCTAAAGCTGAAGTATCATTAAAGAGGACAAAAATCATTGTAATCATTTTAACTGTATTGATCATTTTTTGCTTAATATTTTCAATGTTATATATAAATAAGGATTATTTATTGGCTCTATGTGAAGATGTAGAACTGGAATTGACAGATGATAGTATAACCTTATCTTTTGGACAGGGGTTTCATCCTATGGATTATATAAAATCATACAATAAAGAAAGTAAGCTTATTTTGCCTGCAATTCAGGAAATGAATAAGCTTACTGATTATGAATATATTTATGAAGTTAATAATGGTGTTAAGTCTATACAGAAAACATTGATCGTTACAGTGATTGATGATCAGCCACCAGTTATTCATTTAAAACAAAGTGATGTAATTATCATACAAGGTAATGATTTTGATGCTTTGGATTATGTTATAAATGTATCTGATAATTATGATAATCTTTCACTGAAAGATATCCATTATAAAATTAATGGAAATGTATCTCAGATCGGTAATTTTACCGTGTCATATTCAGCAACTGATTCATCTGGAAATGAAGCATCAAATACTTTGAATGTTAAAGTAAATCAGAAAAGTGAAGAACAGACACAATCAAATTCTAATAATAAAAAGATCAATGATGATGTTGAAAAGCAAAATAAAATAAATAAAGGTGTGCCATATAATAAAATTTTTTATATTAGAGATTATAATTATAATATTGAAGCATGTAAAGATGCAGCGGTTTCTTATATGAATAATCAGTTAAATAAAAGTGAGGCTACATATGGTGAGTTACAACCATATCTGGAAAATAATGTTACAGTAGGCTATAAAGTATTATTTCAATAGCATTAAATTATTAAGTTACAATAATTAATTTTAATGGAATACAATATTAAATATTGCAATATTTTTAATGAAACATTTGTTGTTAATATAGATGATGATATTTCATTATTTGCTTACACACATCAAGATTGATTTCATTGTTATTAAATCTAGTTTAAAATATAAAATTGTTAACTTCATTTTTATTTAAATATTGATTTGATTGTTGTGACAGTTCATATTAAAAATAATCACTTATTATTTGAAAATGTATTCCTACTATGAAATTATAGATAATGTTATATTAAACGGTGAGTTAGTAATTGTAAAGAATTATGATTTTTTACGATGATTTATACACTATTTATTTTGCTTTATCAAATACGTATATGCCTTTATTGGTTGTTTATTTTTTTTCTGATATAAAAAGTTCCTTTTTTGATTGCTAATTCAACACGTTTTTCAACATATTCTTATGGTAGGAAATATCTGTTGTATATATATTGAAATAGTGATTCATTTTTAACATAGAATTTATTCAATTTAATCTTTTCATTGCTCTATACTCTGATCAACATTAAGTCCCTATTTAAATTATTTATTTTAATGACTATTGCATTTAATATAATTCACTTACTTACAGAAAAGAATTATATTAAAAAAATTACCCTAATTGATATAAAGTGTAACCACTTATCTGCAATTTGGGTAATTTTATTTTAACGTTTAGATTATATATATAAATTAGATAATTTATTTTGATTTTTTAATTAATGGGTTATTATAAAATGAATATACCAATTGTAATGTCATAACACACCAAATTATTGGCTCACAAAAAACAACTGCAGTATATTGAAAATGTGGGATTAAAATAATTACAAATAAAATTTTCCCTACAAATTCAATAACACTAGAAATTAGCGGTAACATTTTTTTACCTAAACCCTGCAATGCAAATCTTGTTGACATTAAAATTCCTAAAACAGCGTAAAATGGTCCTACCACTTTTAAATATAATGATCCATTATTCAAGACCATAGACTCATCTGATCCTGAAATAAGATGTACAAAATAATTTGAAAACAACAATAATATTATTGATACAATACAAGCCAATACTATGTTATAAATATTAGCATATTTGATTGCTTTTCTAATTCTCTTGATTTGATTTGCTCCTTTGTTTTGTGAAACAAATGTAGATATAGCCATACCCATTGCAATAAACGGCATACAAAAGAAACTATAAAGTTTTCTAGCAGCTGTGTGTCCTGCTATTGTTAAAGTTCCAAGTCCATTAATTCCATATTGTAAAATAACTGACCCTGCGGACACAATACAGCTCATAAATCCCATTGAAAACCCTTGACCTAATAATTCTTTATATAATACTTTATCATATTTAAAATATTCTTTTTTTGGAATAAGAATTGATGTTGTGTTGAATATATATACAACACATAAAATAACTGATACTCCTTGCGAAATTACTGTCGCAATAGCTGCACCTTGTACACCCATATTAAATTTTGTAATAAACAAAATGTCCAATACAATATTCAAACATGAAGAAATAATCAAAAATACTAGTGGCATAAAACTATTCCCAATTGCTCGAAGTAATCCAGAACACAAGTTATATGAAAACATAACAATAGTAAATAATGTTACAAATGATATATAACTATAAGCCTCGTCAATAATTTCAATAGGTGTATTTAGAATTTGTAATAACGGATAGAGACAAATAATACTTACGAAAGTAATCACAAGAGATGAAATAATACCAATCACAATAGAACTTGCTACTGATTTCTTCAACAGTGTTTTATCTCCTGATCCAAAACTTCTTGCTGTAACTATTGCTAAACCATTTCCAATACCTAAAGCAAATCCTACCAATAAATCATAAATTGGAGTACAAGCTCCAATAGCAGCTAATGATTCATCTCCAAGATAATTACCTACAATCATTGTATCGGCAGTATTATATAATTGTTGAAAAATATTAGACATTAATAATGGCATTGCAAAAATCAGTAAAGATTGAAAAATCGGACCATGAATTAAATCAATATTTGACTGTTTCAATTTTCTTGCTAATAACATTTTATTCCTCGGATAATTGTGGTCTCAATATTTCAATAAAATTAAATTTTTCATCTTCATATTCAAAATGCAGGATACAACAGTTAGTGTAACCACCTTGATTTCTTACAATATTTGGATCTGTAACTTGACTTAGGAAAAAATGACACGCTCCACCATGAGAGACAGCAAGAACATTATGGTGATCTTCTTTATCCATAATATCTTTCAATGCCTTATATACCCTTTCCATTGAATCTTTTCCATATTCGCCACCATAATGAGGAAATAAATCATCATAAGTAAAATCACTTCCTCTTTTAGGGTTTAAATCTTCACTTTCACCTTCGAAATAGCCAAAATTTCTTTCTTTTAGTTCCTTTAATCTTATATATGGAACTTTATAATCAGTAACAATTTCTAAAGTATCACAACATCTTTCTGAAGTAGAACTATAATAATGGTCAAACTCAATATTTTTAATACATTCTCTTGCAGCTTTTGCTTGCTCTATACCTCTCTCTGTCAAAGGAGAATCGCACCATCCCTGAATTTTTTTTCTAACGTTAAATAATGTTTCTCCATGTCTCATCAAAAATAAATGTTTTTTCATAAATATACCTCCTTGCATAATTACTGTATCATTATAGTAAAACGATTTCAAATACCTATATTACATTGTTGGCCATGCTCATTAAGCATATAAATACTGTTATATAAAATATAGAATTTTAGTATTTCTCTGAATTTTGCTATTTTGTAACAGTTGGTTACAATTTACAAACTACATAAATATAAGTAATTCGATAAGCTTATTCATATCATCCTACTTGTCAATCATTTTTAATTAGTTTATCCACTATTTTTTACACAATAGTATTTAAATGTTATTATATAATCTACTTTGATAAATATAGAAAATTGGCAATAAGTGATTATTGAATTTGTCTTAAACAGATCAAGAGATTCGCCATTTCTTTTTTTATTGAAAACAAAAAAGGAGGTTAAATCAATGGCTTATAATCATGCTAGAGAAGTTATTAAGAGGAAAAAATGGAAAGAAAAAGAGGAAGAATTACTTTGTTCTTTACTTGTTGATGAATATATAATTATAAAATTAAGGGCATATAACAAAAAATAACAAGTATTGAGATTTTATTAGATGACATACAGAGTGAATCGTTACTTTTAATTTTATTTAAAACCGATAAAAAACATTACAAATTATATTGCTTAAGGTTATGGGTTATACAATAAAAGATATTGAATATGCACTTGATATAACATTAGCTGTAGCTTATAAAAGAATTATAAGATTTAAAAAAATATGCAATAAAGAATAGGTCTTTTTTCGATAGAACATTGACAAGTAAATAAAAGAGTACCAGTCCATACTATAGTTTTACATAAAGTGAATCAAAAATAATGATACTTACATTTAGCTTTAGTCATAGTGTGATCAAACCGTTGCAGACATAAGAAATATACAGGAAAAAAAAATATATGATGCGTTATAAAGATAATTCATTTTTTGTGATGTTGAAAGGTGTTTTATGTTAAAATAAAACTACAGGAAATGAAAAAAGGATGTGATGATATGGATTTTTTAAGTAATATTCAGCTTAAGAAAAATCTATTGACTAAAAATGAATTAAAAGCCTGTGAAGCCATCTGTAAAGATTTAACCAAGGTACAAAAACTTTCTTTAGCAGAAATGTCACAGGAAATAAATGTAACGAAAACAACTATTTTACGTTTTTGTCAGAAAGTTGGTTATTCTGGTTATAGTGAGTTTAAATATGATTGTGTTAAATATGTAAATAGTTTAAATAATGCAGAATTAACGATTATTGAAGAAAATGAAAAAATCATTAAAATTGAAAAAATATATACGGATACCATTAAATTACTGCACTATACTTTAAACGATGAAATACTTACTGAACTAGCTCAACAAATAAAAAATGCTAGACGAGTACGCTGTATCGGAGAAATAAACAGTGCTGTAACCTGTTTGCAGTTAAGATATGCACTAGCTATGTTTGGGATAGATGTAGAGGTTTTATCAAGTGCTGCAGAGGTGAAAGCGGTAGATATGGTTGCAGATGCAAGTGATCTTTTACTGATGATTTCCGTAACAGGGAAAAGTGGAGTTATTAAAGAGGCGTTATCTTTAAAGGAAAACAATCATTGCCAAACGGCTTTAGTAACGATGAATGCACAAAGTTCATTAGAGAAAGATGTAGATACATTTGTTTTATTGCCCAGCGTTTCCACTTTAAAGAATCAGTCTTTATTAGACAGTGTTCCGATTTTTTCTGTTTTTGTAGAGCTATTGCTTTATTATTTGAATGATTAGAGCTTAGCTCTTTTTCTTTTAAAAAAACGGAATAAATTACAAAAATATATTGATAAACGGAATATAGTATATTATACTATTGGTGAAGGAGGGAGAAATATGAAAGAAAGAAAACAGATTGATGTCAGTACATATCAAGGATATTTTGATATTCAATACAGTGCAATATCATCATCATGTAAACTGGATATTTTCTTACCAGAAGGAAAAGGTCCTTTTCCAGTCATTGTTTCTATTCATGGAGGAGCATTTAAAAAATGTGATAAACGAGATGAAGAAATGATATTGGATATGTTGCATGGTTTAGATAAAGGGTATGCAGTTATTGGTGTTAATTATCGTTTGAGTGGTGAAGCGCAATTCCCTGAACCTGTAAGAGATATTAAACAGGCTGTTAATTTTATTTATAAAAATAGTCAGAAATATCATCTTGATTCTAGTAAAATTGTGGTTTGGGGTGGATCAGCTGGTGGCTATTTTACTTTAATGTCAGGACTGTTTAATCAAACAGACTTATTTGATCAGCCTGGAGAAAGCTATGCTTCATGTAACGTTCGTGGCTGCATTGCCTGGTTTCCGCCAGTATGTTTTACTGAAATGGATGATCAGCTTAAAGCTAGTGGTTTGTTGAAGAAAGAACCTGATCACAGTAGTAATGATTCACCAGAATCATTGTTTTTAGGGGCACCGATTACTAAAAATCCAGAGTTAGTTCAACTGGCAAATCCAGAAACGTACATTAATAAAAATATGCCACCGATGTTGATTCAACATGGTCGAAATGATAGAGTTGTTCCTTATCAGCAATCGCAAAACTTTGTTTCTAAAGCTAGAGCATGTTGTGGTGATGATCATATTCAATATGAAATTTTAGATGGTGCTGATCATGGGGATGAGATGTTTAGTCGAAAAGAAAATTTATTAAAAGTATATCAGTTTATTGAAAATTGTTTTAAATAGCCAACGTTGTTGGTTTTTAAAAAGAGTAAAAATGGAATAAATTCCATAAAATGACAATGAAAGAAATAAATTACAAAGGAGAAATATATGAATGCTTTAACAGCTTGTTTAGAAAAATTTTTAATGCCTATATCTTCATGGGTGACAAATAATAAAGCATTACAGGGAATATCTAAAGGATTTATGAGAATTTTACCAGTAACGATCATTAGTTCTTTATTTTATCTGATTGCTAACTTTCCTATTACTAGTTGGACCAACTGGTTAAATGCACAAGGATTAACAAAATTTATTTTAATACCATATAATATAACAATGGGTTTATTTGCTTTATATGCTGTATTTGCTATTGCCTATTGTTATGTTGAAAATGAAAAGCAGGATGCTTTATCAGCTGGAATTATTGCTTTAATTTGTTTTTTTATTGTAACACCATATGTTAATGACGAAGCTGGTAAGTTATTTGCTCAAGGGGAATTAGGTTATGGTTTTGGTTATTTAGGTTGTAAAGGATTATTTGTCGCAATGATTGTTGCAATTATTTGTGCTAAAGGATATTGTCTTTTTGAACGTAAAGGATGGACAATCAAGATGCCTGAAGGAGTTCCTCCATATGTTGAAAAATCTTTTGCTTCTTTGATTCCGGGATTTGTATTAGCAGCGGTATTTGGAATTATTTCATATTTGTTTAGTTTAACTGCATTTAATAACGTCCATGAACTTATTTATCATTATCTTCAGATTCCTTTAACGGCATTAGGCGGGTCTTTAACTGGTTATTTGATTGCCACAGTATTGATTCAGTTATTATGGTGGTTTGGTATTCATGGCTTTAATGTTGTTGCTTCTGTCATGATGCCTATTTGGTTAGGGATTGATATGGCAAGATTAGCTGGTGAAACAACAAATCCTTTTGGTATGAGCATGATGACGGTAGTAGGACAGTCAACAATCTGTTGCTGTATAGTTATGATCTTTTTCTGCAAGTCTAAGCAGTTAAAACAAATTGGAAAAATAGCAACACCAGCAGCTATTTTCAATATTGGTGAACCAATTGTTTTTGGCGTGCCTAATGTATTAAATCCATATATGTTTATTCCAACCGTTCTATTGGTACCATTAGTTACAAATTTATTCTTCTATTTTGGTTTTGCTAGTGGAATTGTGACACCATTGTCTGGAGCTCAGGTTTCAATGCAAGTACCAGTCATTTTATATGGTTTAGTTCAAGGAAACTGGATGGTTGCTTTATGGCAGGCATTAGCAATACCTTTAGGTGTCATTTTAATGTTACCGTTCTATAAAATGTATGATCAGACATTATTAAAAAAAGAGCAGGAAATGTTGAATGATCATGAATAAACAACTGATTATCAATGCTGATGATTTTGGTTTAACTAGAGCGGTTAATTACGGAATATTGGATGCCTTTCTTAATCATGATATATCTGCTGCCAGTCTGATGGTCAATACACCAGCTACTATGCATGCTGTGGAACTGATTAAAGAATATCAGCTGCCTGTTGGTATACATATCAATATTACTCTAGGCAAACCTTTATCTTCAAAAGAACTGGTTGATACATTGGTTGATAAAAATGGATGTTTTCATAAAAATAGATATTATTTAGATGGAAATCATGTTGATGAAAAACAGCTTATTTTAGAGTTCGATCGTCAGATCGAGGAATTTGTTCATCTCATTGGTCACCTCCCTGATCATATCAATTATCATCATATTTACGATTTCTATCAGGAATATCCAGGATTATTTAGTCATTTAGTGAGACAGTATCATTTACCTATGCGTTTAGAAAAGGATTTTGATAATTATCCTTTTCAGTATTTTTCCAAACAGGATTTATTTATGGATCAAGATGGTCAAATGGATCCATATTTACAGGAAACATATGTTGAATTGCCATGTCATATTGGTTATGTTGATGATGATTTAATACAAATTAGCAGTTTAAATATAGCAAGATGTCATGATGCTTTATTAGCACATAGTCAACAATTTAAAAAAATGTACCAGCAACAAGGATATCAGCTGGTATCATGGAAAGACGTAAAATTCAAAGGACAGCTTTAAAGCTGTCTTTCATGGTTATATAAGTAAGAGGAAATAATGGAAATTACAGTTTGTCAAAAAACGATTTTCTGTCAGGTTGTATCAATGGGTAACGATTATCAGATATGTTTGTATGGTGGAGATCAAGGACATATTGGCAGTGTCGTTTTAGCACAGCCATATCGCAAAAATAATAAAATCTACGTTACCTGTTCAATGATCAATCGTTGTGGTCATTATGATGATATCATCGCTAGTGAGTTTGCCAAGAAGGCAGCCCAACATTTTGAAAGTGTTGTTTGTTGCAGCTGTGGTATTCACTTTGATGATATTGACGCATCAGCGATTCAACAGATCAAATTGGCCTGTCAGCAGCTGTTAAATCAGCTATTTATAAACAAGGAGAAATTTGAAAATGTATAAATATGATTTAAGATATGCTATTGAATTACTGAAACAGTATCCTGGAGAATTAGTTAAAACGAAAGATGAAGTGGATCCCCATGGCGAATTATCAGGAATTTATCGTCATATTGGCGCTTTTGGTACGGTAAAAAGACCTACCAAAATAGGACCAGCAATGATGTTTGAAAAAATAAAAGGATTTCAAGATGAACGAGTATTAATAGGTTTATTAGCCAGTCGCAAAAGAGTGGGATATCTACTAGATGAAAAACCAGAAAATGTTGCTAAAAAACTGGTAAAAGCTTTACAGAAACCAGTTGCACCTATCAAAGTTGAGACCGGTCCTTGTCAGGAAGTAGTTCATTTAGCTAGTGATCCGGATTTTGATATACGTAAAATATTGCCAGCACCTACCAATACCTTAGAAGATGCTGGACCATATATTACAATGGGGATGTGTTATGCTACTGATCCAGAAACTAAAGAATCTGATATTACGATTCATCGTCTTTGTCTGCAAAGCAAAGATGAAATAACGATGTTTTTTACTCCAGGAGTAAGACATTTAGATGCTTTTAGAAAAAAAGCAGAGGAAGAAAATAAACCATTGCCAATTTCTATTTCTATTGGGGTAGATCCGGCAATTGAAATTGCATCTTGCTTTGAATCACCTACTACGCCATTAGGTTATAATGAACTGATGGTGGCAGGAGGTCTTCGCAAACAAGCAGTAGAACTAGTCAAATGTAAAAGTGTTGATGAATATTGTATAGCTCATGCTGAATATGTCATTGAAGGTGAGTTAATGCCTGGTATGAGGATGAGGGAAGATCTGCATTCAAATACTGGGAAAGCGATGCCTGAGTTTCCTGGATATACAGGACCAGCTCATCCTGGATTACCAGTTATTAAGGTAAAAGCCGTTACTCATCGTCATCAACCAATTATGCAAACAGTTATTGGACCAAGTGAAGAACATGTATCATTAGCTGGAATTCCAACAGAAGCAAGTGTTTTAAAAATGATTGACCAGGCTATGCCAGGTAAAGTGTTAAATGTATATTGTCCTAGTTTTGGTGGTGGTAAGTTTGTAGCTATTATCCAATTTAAAAAGAGTGTTCCTTCTGATGAAGGAAGACAAAGACAAGCAGCATTATTAGCTTTTAGTGCCTTCAGTGAGTTGAAACACGTTTATTTGGTAGATGAAGATGTAGATATTTTTGACATTAATGATGTGATGTGGGCAATGACAACAAGACTGCAGGGAGATAAAGATATTATTATGATTCCTGGAGTTCGCTGTCATCCTCTTGATCCTTCTAATGATCCGCAATATAGTCCATCGATTGAGGATCACGGTATTGCCTGTAAAACAATCTATGATGGGACAGTTCCATTTCATTTGAAAGACCGTTTCCAACGTGCTCGTTTCATGGATGTTGATTTAAAAAAATGGAAAGTGGAAGAATATTAATGAAAAGGATCATTGTTGCAGTGACTGGTGCTAGCGGAATTCCGCTAGCAATAACCTGTTTAGAAGAATTAAGGAAAAATCATTGTGAAATACACTTAATTGTTTCTTCTGGTGCTAAACAGACATTAGCTATAGAAACAAAACTGACATATCAACAAATGATAGCACTAGCAGATGTTATCCATGATAATCAAAATATTGGAGATAATATTGCAAGTGGTACATATCCAGTAGATGGTATCATTGTTATACCATGCAGTATGAAAACATTAAGTGCGATTAGAAATGGCTATGATGATTGTCTGATCAATCGCGCAGTTGATGTCAATATCAAGGAACAAAGGCCGGTTATCCTGGTTCCCAGAGAAGCCCCTTTATCACCAATTCATTTAGATCATATGGCTTTTTTGTCACGTTTGCCGCGAGTTTTTATTATTCCGGCAATGTTGACATATTACAATCAACCAACAACTATTAAAGATATGGAAATTCATTTAACAGGGAAAATATTGGATAAATTTGGTCTTCAGGTTAAAGATTATAGACGATGGAACGGCTGAATTTACATAGCAAATAATATTTAGTTATTTACGTTTTCCAATATATAATTATGATTTTGTATTATATATCATTTTATTGGGATTATGCAGATTTCTTCTTTATATTAAAGAAAGTACTTATGTTTTCGTGTTTTAGTATAAAAACAGATATATCTCATATTGGCAATAAATTGTGAAATATTATTCACGATTTTATTGCTTTTTTTTATAATTTCTACTTTTTTGTGTTTTTTTTCGGCTAATTATTGAAGGGATGATTAGAAATGATTAGAGCACCACCATAAAACTCTTGGGTTTAGAAAATTCAGGAGGAGGAAAAAATGAGATATATTCATGCATTAGAAGAGAAGAAATTTAAAGAAGAAAAAGAAAAGGAAAACAAGCTTTTAAGATTATTTTGAGCTAGTAAGGAATTAATAAAAGAACTTTATGAATATGATCGTGATATGTTTTTAAAGAATAGAAGATATAGTGAGAATGAATGTTTGCTGGAAGAAGAAAAATATAAAAATATTGAACATACTAATATCCCATATGTTTCATTAAAATTTTATGATAATAAATCGTTAGAAGCAATTGATGATCTTATATACGCATTAAATTATGTTTTTTCATTTAGCAAAATTACCGTTTTTGACACAATGACATTAGAAATAATTCTTTTGAAGATACAAGGATATAAGTATAAAGAAATAAGCATGATAGTGGGTATAAGCATTCACCAGGTAAAATATATTATAAAAAAATTTAAAGAAAAACTAAAATAATTTCTACTTTTCATATCTTTTCGTCGGCTAATAATTGTAAGGAGAAAATAAGTAGTTTTCTTCAAAAATAGTACTTTGACAATGGTTTCGCATATTATTGTGAATTGAAGATAATGATACTTACATTTGGCTTTAGTCAGAGCGTGATTAAACCGTCGCAGGCAGAAGAAATGTGCAGGAAAACAAAAAGACACCTGCTTGATATATATCAAATGACGACTAATAATGGGATATGTCGTAACTGGTATTGAAAATATTACATGAACTATATAAAGGAGAATAAACAATATGGATATTTATCGTCAGATTGTTAATATAGATATAGATCAATTGATAGATACTTCTTCATTAATACAAAATATTAAAAAAAGAGAAATGATTTCCTATATGGAACAATGTTTATTACACTTAACTCAAAAACAAAAGACAAGGATTTATAAATATTATTATCAAGGAAAAACAAAGGTATCAATTGCTAAAGAAGAAAATGTTAGTGAAGGAGCCATACGAAAATCCTTAAGTCAGTCAATATATCAATTACGTAAAATGATGTATGTATACTTAAGATAAATTTGTACATTATTAATATTTTAGTAAAAAAATTATAATTATATTGATGAAAAAGAAAGGAAATGATGAAAATGGAAGAAAAAAAAGTAAAAGAGATAATGACAGTAAAAGAGTTTGCAAAGAGTAGTGGCTTAACAGAAAGTGGTGTTAGAAAGTTGCTGAAAGAAGAAAGATTATATTATATGAAAATAGGGTCACGATATTACATTAATTATCCTAAGTCTATGGATTTTTTAATGACTAATCCTATTGCAGATATAATATGGCATGAACCTAAAAGATAAACAAAGTATAGGATGTGATTTATTAAGTTATAATCTTAAATGATGCAGATTAGGTAATAGATTACGTTAATAATACTATATTTATCATATTCATAATTATAAATATGATAGAAAAGATATTAGGAAAGACTATTAAAATTGCTTCTTTTTTAACTAAAAATGATAGAAACACCAAAACTATAGAATTTATATATATATGTCTCTCTTGATAAAAGTTATTATATATTAAGTGTAATCAAAGAGCGGTAAACATTAACAAATTTGCGTTGATTTTACGTTTGAAAAAATTTTAAAGATAAAATATTGAAGAAATCAGTTATATAAAAGTATTTAAAACAATGTAAAAAGGGTTGTTGTTTTAGAGTTTATGATGATATAAGAAAAGATAAAATAATAGGGATTATTGGTGTCGTATAGCCAAGTGAGCAATGTATCCTCACATTGTTATACCAGTTTACATAATCAAATAATTCAAGTTCTAGTTCCTCTAGACCTTCAAATCTTTTATTAAACGCAAACTCTGTTTTTATTATTTTATATGTTGCTTCTGCAACTGCATTATCATAGGGGCAGACTTTATGACTTAATGATCTTCTGATATCAAATGTTTCGAGCGCTTCTTCAATTATCCTATTTTTGAATTCATTTCCACGATCTGAATGAAACAGGCTGATTTCTCTCAAATCGTATTTTATTGAATATAACGCCTTTCTTACCAGCTCGGCATCTTTATGTGCACCAGCTGAATATCCTACAATCTCTCTGTTATACAAATCTAACATAAGGCATATATAATTCCATTTACCTCCTACATTAACATATGTCAGATCACTAACTATTTTCATTCTTTCTTCCTGATTAAAATTACGATTCAGTCTATTTTCTATATTATCATTATTACATGTTGAATGATGTACTTTATACTGTTTGACTGTATAGCTTGATACTAAGCCATTTTCCTGCATAATACGTCTAATTCATTTTTTGCTGACAATATGGACTAGTTTAGCCAATTCTATTTTAATCTTTCTTGAACCATAGTTGTTTCGGCTGTTTTTGAATATTTCTTTTATCAGATCAATAAGGTCTGAATCATCATGTTTTTTTTGATTGTCATTTCTGGTTACCTCTTTTTTGATTTTCTATTGCAACAGTTCTCTTAAAAAATGTCCAATTTAGTGTAACCAATCCAAAGTTTTCTGTCCTTTTCATCTGTACAACTTTTTTATTTTGCATTGGAGACGTAATTTAAAAAAGATTCTCTAGAAGCCCTGTTATTTCAATACTAAGTAATTCTCGAAGGGATAAGAATATGAGAAGAATTCAATTAGTTTGCTACAAGTAGATAATGAAGTTGAATATATTGTGAATAATAATGTAAAACATTTGCATATTATATCGGTATAGCGTTATAATAAAATTAAGGAGAGTGATGATTATGTCATTAAAGACTATTTTAGATTCAAAAAACATCTCTCAATATAGATTTTCAAAAATGTGTCAGATACCCTATACAACAATTAATGATATTTATAATGATAGAACAGAGCTTATGCATTGTTCAGCAGAAACGGTTTATAAAATAGCTAAAGCTTTAAATTTGACAGTAGATTATTTATTAGAAGATGCTTTAAGGTGTAATTTTGAATTATTTAAAAGCAATGTATGCCATAAATTAAAGGAATTATCGGATATCAATTTTGTTATAGAAGTTTTAGAAAGCAATCAAATCAGAATCTATTATGAAAAAAAATGGTATCCTGAATGTTTCTATTTATTAGCTACTCTAGACTATATCTCTAGAATCAATAATATCCCTATTTGTAATGATTATAATGATATACGAGAACATAAACTTGAACAGACTATATACCCAAGTAGTATTACTGCAATGTGTTTGATAAGTAAAGATGAAAATATCAAAAAAGAAGCATATCAAAATTCTATACCTGAATACAGAAAATATAATATTGTGGAGAGTGAAATAAGAAATGTCGTATAATACAGAAAAACAATATATAACTAAAAGCAATTTAGATGATTATCTTAAAGAAGTTGCAAAAGAATTTAGAAAAAGAAATGGCAAAACAATGACTGCAGAAATCATTATTATTGGTGGGGCTTCAGTGTTAATAAATTATGGCTTTAGAGATTCTACTTTAGATATTGATGCCATTATTCATGCTTCAGGAGCAATGAAAGATGCTATTAATCTAATTGGTGATAAGTATCACTTGCCCAACAACTGGTTAAATTCAGACTTTACGACAACATCATCATATTCAGATGAATTAATTGAAGTATCAAAATATTACAGAACTTTCTCTAATATTGTACAAATCAGAACTGTGGATGCTCAGTATTTAATAGCTATGAAATTAAAGAGTGGTCGAAAATATAAGAATGATTTTTCTGATATTATTGGTATACTATGTGAACATGAGAAAAATGGGAATCCTATTAATTTAGATGATATAGTAAATGCAGTAGAAAAACTTTATTCATCATGGGGTAACCTATCAAAAGATTCTCAAAATTTTATTCAGGATGCGATGAAAGATAAAAAATATTTAGAAATCTATTCAAAAATAAGAGAAGATGAAGTACAAAACAAATCAATAATGATTGATTTTGATGAGAAATATCCAAATACACTTAATGAATCAAATTTAGAAGATATTTTAAAAACATTAAAACAAAGAAGAAAATAGCTCTTTTCTTTTTGTTTGTGGTGAACTAATTGTAAAACGAGTTATCGACTATGTCTATTATTATATAAAAAACTGGAAGATGAAGTTTTGAATATTACTTCCCCTCCAGTTTTAGTATAGAGCCCTTATAACTATTCAGGATATCCTATTTTGGGTAGAATTTCTTGCTCTCCTCCTAGTACTCTGTAGTGCACACCTATACTAAATTATATAATTATATAGAGAGCATTACTAGAGTAATAGGAGTTGTTTGATTAAATATTTGGGTCCGCGCAGAGAAGCACGGGGAATTGGAGGAAACTATGTATAATCCACAATTAGATACTTTTATTAAAGTTGCTGATGCAGGTAGTTTTAATAAAGCGGCGGAAGAAAGTTTTATCACACCAACTGCTGTTATAAAACAAATAAATTTATTAGAAAAATCCCTAGATGTAAAACTATTTGAAAGAACACACCGTGGATTAAAACTTACTAAAGCAGGTCAATCCTTATATCAAGATGCGAAGTATATAATTCAATACTGTCGTGAATCTACCGTTAGAGTAAAGAATGCAATGCAAAATGAAGATACAGTTATTCGAATTGGAAGTTCTCCAATGACTCCAGCACAATTGTTGGTGCAATTATGGCCAGAATTTCAGGAATATTGCCCGGACATGAAATTTGAGATTATTCCATTTGAAAATACACCGGAAAATGCGAGAGAAATATTAGCAAATTTAGGTAAAAATATTGATGTAATTGGAGGTATATTTGACCAAACAATGTTGGAACTGAGAAACTGTGATGGGCTTGAATTATCTCGTGAACCGTTTTGTTGCGCAGTTTCCATTCATCACCCTTTAGCTTTGAAGGAGAAATTACAAATCCACGATTTATATGGACAAAATCTGATGCTTATGCATCGTGGTTGGAGTAGCTATGTTGATCAGTTACGCGATGATTTATGGAAAAATCATAGTGAGATACATATAATAGATTTTGATTTTTATAATACGAATATTTTTAATCGGTGTGAAAATACGAATGATGTATTATTAGCGATTCCTGGATGGGCAAATGTTCATCCGTTATTGAAAGTTATTCCTGTCGAATGGGAATATAGCATTCCGTACGGATTATTACATTCCCATCATCCAACTGAATCTGTAAAAAAATTTTTATCGGCAGTAAAATTAAGTAGAAACCTTGAGGTATAAAGTGATAAACAAAACGAGACTTCTTAGAAAGTCTCGTTTTGTTTATAATTTACTTAGGAATAAAGGAGGTGCAATGTATTGAAGAAAGAGTTGGCTTTTAAACTATGTATTGCGATAATATTGAGCATTTGTGTATATGAAATAGGTAATGAAGGAAAACAAGATTACATTATGAACAATGAAGCTGCTAGTTATTCAATGAACTCAACAATCGCATCGGTTATTAGTGATCCGAGCTTTAAGGATTATGGCCGACTAATGTTTCCTTTAAAATCACAGTATTACAGCGGAAACACGTTAGGAAACCTTAGCTTTACTTGGTATAACAATGTAGATCCTAATAAGACAGTTGAGATAATTAATTATTTTAAACAAAATACAGAAAAAGAAAATACTATTTTTTACGATATCTATTCAAGTAAGGAAAAAGAAGAAGATCCAACTAAATTAAATACTGGACTATTTTTCTTTAGAGGTAAAACTAATGAAAAATTTGCAATTTGTAATGCTGGAGGAGGATTCGCATATGTTGTGGCAATGCATGATAGTTTTCCGCAAGCATTAGAAATATCTAAGAAAGGATATAATGCATTTGCACTAATTTATCGCCCAGGGGCACAAACTGCTTGTGAAGACTTAGCACGAGCAATTACTTTCGTTTTTCAAAATGCAGAAGAGTTAAAAGTTAATACAGAGGATTATTCTTTGTGGGGTGGATCAGCTGGAGGAAGAATGGCTGCATGGTTAGGAACTTATGGACCAGCAACTTTTGGTGGAGATAACTTACCACATCCCAGCGCAATAATTACACAATATACAGGACTTTATGAATTTAGTAAAAATGATCCACCTACTTATGCATGTGTAGGAGATAAAGATAGAATCGTTTATTGGAGAACGATGCAGGAAAGACTAAATAAACTTAATTCTTTAGGCATTGATACAGAATTTCACGTTTATGAAGGGTTAAGTCATGGATTTGGATTAGGTATAGGCACTGTTGCAGAAGGTTGGATTAATGATGCAGTGGATTTTTGGGAAAAACAGATGAGAAAATAGGAGAGATAAAGAATGAATAATTTTATTTATGAAAATCGTACAAAAGTATTTTTTGGAAAAGGCTGTGTAAATGAATATTTGGAATGTTTAAGTAATGATTATGGAAATACTGTAATGGTTGCTTATGGCGGGGGTTCGATAAAAAGAAATGGAATTTATGATGAAGTTATCAACATTTTAAAGAATTCAGGAAAAAATATTGTAGAGTTCTCAGGGATAATGTCCAATCCTACATATAATAAAGTTCTTGAAGGTGCTAAGCTAGCGAAAAATAATAAAGTCGATTTAATTCTTGGAATTGGTGGAGGAAGTGTAATGGACTGTTGCAAAGCAATATCCATTGCGTCACGTTATGATGGAGATTTATGGAAAGATTTTTGGGAACATCCTGGAATATTTGAGTTTGAACCGTTACCATTAGGTGTTATCGTGACTGTTGCAGGAACAGGAAGTGAATGTAATGGTGGATCAGTTATTACGAATGAAGAATTAAGGGTAAAAACAGGTCGTGATTATCCACAATGTAATCCAAAATTTGCCTTGCTGGATCCTACTTATACATTTAGTGTACCAAAAAGACAAATGATATCAGGAGCTTTTGATATTTTATCCCATATCATGGAAACCTATTTTAGTGAACCTGACGAAAACAATGTGTCTGATGATATTTCTGAAGCTTTGATGCGAAATGTTATTAAGAACTTAAGAGAAGCAATAAAAGACCCGACGAATTATACTGCCAGAAGTAATTTGATGTGGGATGCGACAATGGCTGAGAACCGAATTATAAAATTAGGTAAACGTACTGATTTTGAGTGCCATCAAATAGAACATCAATTAGGGGCTTACATAAATTGCAATCATGGAGAAGGATTAGCTGTAATACATCCGGTATACTATCGTCATATTTGTGAAGCAGGTAAATTAAAATTTGCTCGTTTTGCGACGGAAGTATGGAAGATTCCTCACAAAGATAAAACAACACTTGATTTAGCTATTGCGGGAGTCGAAGCATTAGAAGACTTTATCAGAGAAATTGGATTACCAACGACATTACAAGAATTGGGAATTACGAGTGACATAGATTTAGATGAAATTGCACATTCTTGTAATATTGTTAAAGGAAGCTATAAAGTTATGACATCAGAAGAAATTTATAAAATATTAAAAGAATGTTGTGAATAGAGAGGAGAGATACTATGAAAAAAATAATGAAAGTTATGGTAAGCTTTTTACTTGCATTTAGTGTAGCAGCTTGCAGCAGTAGTAATACAGAATCAGATTCTAAAGCTACTGGTTCATCATCTAAAGTACAATTATCCAAAACAGAACAAAAAAATTTAGTTGTATATTATTCTGCAACAGGCAATACAGAGAATATTGCAGGATATATTGCAGATATTACAGGTGGTGATTTGTTTGAATTAGAACCAGTAGAACCATATTCTAATGATGACCTAAACTGGAACGATGAAAATAGTCGAGTAGTAAGTGAGTATGAAAATGAAGAGGAAAGAGATGTTGAACTAGTTTCAACTAGTGTTGATGATTGGGAAAGTTATGATGTTGTCTACATTGGATATCCAATTTGGTGGGGAATTGCAGCTTGGTCAGTAAACGGATTCATAAAAGCAAATGATTTTGAAGGAAAAACTGTAATTCCATTCTGTACATCTTCTAGTAGTGGTTTAGGTGAAAGTGGAAAATTATTAGAAGAAATGGCTGGAAGTGGAAATTGGTTAGAAGGTGAACGATTTACATCTAGTGCTTCAGAAAGTGAAGTGGAGACTTGGATCTCAGGTTTAGATTTGTAAGGAGGAAAGTTTATGCAAAGAGTGTTAGTGAGTTGCCAAGAAAAACAAAAAAATGGAATTACACATACTTTAAAGATAAATAATTATAAACCAATCGAATTTATGAGTGAAAATCAATCAATCTTATTCATGGAATTACAAGATTATCAATTAGATTTATTAGTAGAACTTGTCCACGATTATATGAAAGTACATGACTGTATAGTCACAGTGAGTGTTTGTCATAAGATTTCTTTTTATTGATAACACAATATTCACTATGTGATTTTGTTATAGCAGATTGCTATATTATTATTGTACTTTCTAAAAAATTAAATATAAAATGAAAATGAGAAAAGTAGGAGGATTATCAGATGAAAACATTTAAACTAAATAACAATCAAATAATACCAGCTGTTGGATTTGGAGTATTTATGATTCCTAATAATGGACCAACTTATGATGCAACTCTAGCAGCATTAAAAGCAGGTTATCGTCATATAGATACCGCAGCAGGATATATGAATGAAAGTGATGTTGGTAAAGCAATTAAAGATAGCGGAATTCCTAGAAAAGATATCTTTGTTACTTCTAAATTATGGTTACAAGATTATGGATATGAAAATGCAAAAAAAGGAATAGAAAATTCTTTAAAAGCATTAGATACAGAATATATTGATTTGTATTTGCTTCATCAACCATATGGTGATTATTTAGGGGCTTGGAAAGCCTTAGAAGAAGCAGTAAAAGATGGAAAAATTAAATCTATTGGTATTTCTAATATTACTGTTAATTTATGGAATAAATTTAAAGATGGAATGGCATTGATGCCAGTTGTAAATCAAGTAGAATTTAATCCTTTTACTCAACAAAGAGAATTAAAGAAAGTAATGGATGAAAATAATATACGCCTTGAAGCATGGTATCCATTGGGACATGGTAATAAAGATTTGTTAGAAAATGAAACTATTGTTTCATTAGCTAAAAAGTATAACAAAAATGTAGGACAGATCATTTTAAGATGGATTTATCAAGAAGGTGTTGTTTCTTTACCAAAATCAACAAATCCTGAAAGGATGAAAGGTAATATTGATATCTTTGATTTTGAATTAACAAATGATGAAATGCAAAAAATGGCAAGATTAGATACTGGAAAAGCTACTCATAACCCTGAAGATCCTGCTAATGAAACAAGATTGATGGGATTAAAAATTCATGACTAAATAGGAGGAAAAAATAATGGAGTATGTAACTTTGAATAATGGTGTAAAAATGCCTATGGCAGGATTTGGAGTTTTCCAAATCAAAAATAAAGAAGAATGTGTAAGGGTTGTTCTGGAGGCAATTGAAACTGGGTATCGTTTAATTGATACAGCACAGTCTTATGGTAATGAAGAAGCTGTTGGAGAAGCAATTTCAAAAACTGATGTACCTCGAGAAGAGTTATTTATTACAACAAAAGTCTGGATTACAAACTATGGCTATGAAAAAGCTAAAGCATCAGTGGAGGAATCATTAGAAAAGATGAAGCTTGATTATATTGATTTAGTATTATTGCACCAGCCTTTTAAAGATTATCATGGTGCTTATCGGGCTTTAGTTGATTTATACAAAGAAGGAAAAATTAAAGCGGTTGGTGTATCTAATTTTTATCCGGACCGTTTAGTAGATTTATGTTTAGATACAGATGTTGTTCCTGCAGTGAATCAGGTGGAAGTGAATCCATTTCATCAACAGAATCAAGCATTAGAATATAATCAAAAATATGGTGTTCAATTAGAAGCATGGGCACCGTTTGCAGAGGGAAAGAAGGGAATCTTCACTAATGAAACATTAATGGGAATTGGTGAAAAATATAACAAATCAGTAGGTCAAGTAATTTTAAGATGGTTAGTCCAAAGAGGAATTGTGCCATTAGCTAAAACGGTGAGAAAAGAAAGAATGTTAGAAAATATTGATATTTTTGATTTTCAATTAAGTGAAGAAGATATGAAAACTATTACAAATATGAATAAAGATACGAGTTCATTTTTCTCTCACTATGATCCAGCAACTGTTGAGATGATCTGTGGTTTAAAAAGATAAATTATTAAAGCAAGATGAAAGCTGGAT